>Ga0102929_1000093_pt1 | contig 47192 bp, 56 predicted proteins | sample SalPonR1_B_D2_MG_FD_78510 | JGI IMG/M metagenome (GOLD analysis project Ga0102929, IMG submission 78510) | Salt pond soil microbial communities from South San Francisco under conditions of wetland restoration - Salt Pond MetaG R1_B_D2_MG | ecosystem: Environmental > Aquatic > Marine > Intertidal... | reverse complement strand
GACCTCCGGGCAGGACGACCTCTCATGAGCATCGAACGAAAGATCCGGATGATCGCGGGCACCTTCGCGCTCGCTTCCCTCGCGCTGGGCTGGTGGGTCCACCCCGGCTTCTTCCTCTTCACCGCCTTTGTCGGCCTCAACCTGCTGCAGTCCTCGATCACGAAGTGGTGCCTGATGGAGGACATCCTGAAGGCCTGGGACGCCAGGAGCCAGCGAGCCGCCAAGAGCTGAGGGTCGGGGTCCGGCGGGCGGGCCCGGCAGCGACGGTCTGCAACTCGCGGGGCGGTTTTCTCGTCCAGTTGGGATGAGTCTCCTGTCCTCCGGCACACGATCCCGATGCTGCGAACCACACCGCTGCGGACCCTGCCCCTCCTCCTCGCTCCAGCCCTCCTCCTGGCCGCATGCGGGGACGGCAGTACCGATACGGCCGCAGTCGGCCTCGAAGTGGTCCGCGAACAGGACGGCGACACCGTCGTCGTGCGCACGGTCGCCGGCAGCGCATGGGGGAGCGAGGCAGACCTCGTGCCGGAGGTGGAGATCGGCGTTCTGGAGGGGGACCCACGCTACCTGCTCGGCAACGTGATCTCACTCGCCGTGGACGACGACGGACGGATCTTCGCGATGGACCGGCAGGCACTCACGCTGCGCGTGTATGGTCCCGACGGCGCACACGTGGGGGACTGGGGCCGGGACGGCGGCGGGCCCGGGGAGTTCGGGCAGCCCGACGGAGGTCTCGCCGTACTGTCCGACGGGCGCGTCGTGGTGCGGGATCCGGGGAACGCCCGGCTCCAGGTCTACGGACCGGACGGCGAGCGTGCGGCCGAGTGGTCGGTTGTCCGGGGCGGCTTCAACACCTCCAATCCGATGCGGGTCGGCCCCGGCGACACGATCTACACGTCGACCGTCGTCAACCTCGGCGAGAACACCGACATCGCCGACTGGCGGCGCGGGCTCATCGCGATCCACGAGGGCGAGGTCGTGGACACGATCGCGGCGCCGGACGTCGGGTACGAGGCGCCGACGCTGCGGGCCGAACGCGAGGGCAGCACCTCGATCAACGGCGTGCCCTTTTCCCCCTCCGAGGAAGCCGAGTGGCACGCGGCGGGGGGCTACTGGGTGCACGGGATCAGCGACGAGTACTCGGTGTCACTCCTCGATCCGGACGGTCCGACCCGCATCGAGCGCGAGGCGCCCGCGGTGAGGGTTACGGCGGGGGAGCGCGCGTACCAGCGCGAGTCCGCGACCCGTAACATGCGCAGTACCGATCCGGCCTGGCGCTGGAACGGTCCGGACATTCCGGGCACGAAGCCGGCGTTCCGGGACCTCCATGTGGCCGCGGACGGCCGGATCTGGCTCGCCCGCCACACCGAGGGGGTGCGACGCGACAATCCGTCGTACGACCCGACGGATCCCGAGAGTGAGGCGCCCGAACACGTCTGGTTCGAGCCGTGGGCGTGGGACGTCTTCGAATCCGACGGTACCTTTCTCGGGACGGTGCACGCGCCCGAGGGCTTCCAGCCGTACCCCCGGGCCGTCTTCCGCGGCGATCACGTATGGGCCGTCGCCGAGGACGACCTCGGCGTGCAGCGGATCGTCCGATACCGCATCGAACTCCGACAGCCCGCCACCGAGTGATCGACCTCGACACCCTGCCCCGGATTCTCGACCTCCCCGAGGATCCGGGACCCGAAGCCCAGGCCCCACCGCTGGGGACGGACGGCTTCATGCACGCCGCCGTGTCGGTGGTGGCGCGGGCCGCCCGCAATGGACCCGAGGTGCTGCTGATCAAGCGTGCCGTCGTGGACCGTGACCCCTGGTCCGGGCACATCGCATTTCCAGGGGGAAAGCACGAAGCGGACGATCGGCATCTCCTGGACACGGCCCGCCGTGAGACACGGGAAGAGACCGGGCTCGTTCTGCCGGAGACACCGCCCCAATGGGTCGGGCGGCTCCCCGGCGTCACGCCGCGCGGAGCCGGGCTTCTGCCCCCACTGGTCGTGACGCCCTTTCTCTTCCGGGTGGGACCCGATGCGGACGCTCGGGTCGCCTCCCGCGAGGTCGAGCAGGTCCACTGGGTCCCGCTGCGTCAGCTGGCGGATCCGGACCGGGAGGGCACCTACCGGTTCCCGATCGGGAACGCCGTCCGGTCGTTCCCCTCGATCGATGTGCTGGACGCACAGGTGTGGGGCCTCACCTGGCGGATCCTGGACGGCCTCATGGACGTGATGGGCCTGCGTCCCGCCCGCGACGGCTGACCCGGACGACGTCGGCGAGGTCTCAGTGACCCTCGTCGTCCTCGTCCCCTTCATCGCCGCGGACCCCGTCCGCCGCGGCCGAGCCATCGGCAGCTCCACCCGAAACGTACGCCTGTGCGGCGCCGTGCTCATATACCAGGTCGCCACCGGCCGACCCGACCTGGACCGCGCTCGCCAGCAGCACCACCGATCCGGCCGCGGTCAGCCACCGCGCCACCGATCCGGCCCGGCCGCCCGTGAGTCCGCCGAGTCCGACCACACCGACGAGTCCGGACAGCAGCAGGAACGTCTCCGCGGCCTCCTCGTGCTCGTGGAGTGGCTCTTCGGACGCGAGGACCTCTTCCACCACCTCTTCCTCGTCTTCGCCCGTCTCCATCGCCACCCATGCGCTCCCGGCGAGCAGCGCCACCGCGATGACGGGTACGGCCCAGACGGAGCGCGCATCCGCCCCCCTCGAGATCGCCCAGATGGCCCCGAGGACGATCAGCGGAAAGAGTAGCGCGAGAGCGAGCGGCAGGTGAACCACGACGGGATGCAGGGGATCGGGCAACATGAGACGGCCTCCGTTCAGGGGATCGTTCGTGCATACGCTTCAATCATATGCCCGCAGCCGCTCCATATCGTATCCTACAGATGTAGTGATCGAGCCGAATCGCACGGCATCACACGTATGTAGTGGGGTTAGAACCGCCGCCGATGCCGACCGACACCGAACAACGACTCAGGCTTCTTCTGGCCGGTGTGCTGGCCGTGATTCTCGTGGCCGGCGTCGTGGATCTGATCCTCGACGACCCCGAGAGCTGGACCTCCCCCCACGTGATCTTCGAGGTGGGAATCATCGTGGGTGCGCTCGTCACGACCTTCGTGCTGTGGCGAGGCTGGTGGACGAGCACCCGATCCGTGGGAGAACTCAGCCGATCGCTCGCGGAACGCGAGCGGGAGCGCAACGCCTGGCGAAGGAGCGCAGAGCAGGCGCTGGAGGGCCTGGGTCGCGCCATCGACACGCAGTTCGACGCGTGGGGGCTGACCCCCTCGGAGCGCGAGGTCGCCCTCATGCTGCTCAAGGGTCACAGCCACAAGGCGATCGCACGACACACCGACCGGAGCCCCCAGACGGTCCGCCAGCACGCGACCGAGGTCTACCGCAAGGCGGGGCTGGCCGGCCGCGCCGAGCTGTCGGGATTCTTCCTCGAAGACCTCATGCTGCCGGAGCGGTCGAGGCCGAGCCGCGAGAACGCCTGACCCGGGACCGATTGAGGGGCCGGGCGAGCTGTCGTCGTGCCCTACTCCACCCACTCGGCGATGAAGACGTTCGTGTTCGCCTCGTGGGACGGGTTCCGATTCGAGCCCCAGACGAGGTAGCGCCCGTCGGGCGAGAACATCGGGAAGCCGTCGAAGTCACCGGTATGGGTGATCCGCTCGAGGCCCGTACCGTCCTCGTGGATCATGTAGAGGTCGAACTCGCGACCGGTCGGGTCGTCCATGTTCGACGAGAAGATGATCCGTTCCCCGTCGGGGTGCCAGAACGGTCCGAAATTCGCTGCGCCGTTGTCGGTCACCTGACGAACGTCGCTGCCGTCGGCATTGGCCACGTAGACCTCGAGGGCGTTCGGCCGGATGAGCCCCTGGTCGAGAAGCGCCACGTAGTCGGCGAGCTCGTCGCCCTCCGGATAGCTCGCGCGCCACACGATCTTCGAGCCGTCGGGGCTGAAGAACGCCCCACCGTCGTAACCCGGCCGGTTCGTGACCCGCTGCACGTCCGTTCCGTCGAGATTCATCGTGTACAGCTCGAGGTCGCCGTCCCGCACGCTGGTGAAGACCATGCGGTCGCCCACCGGTGAGATCGTCGCCTCGGCGTCGTAGCCCGCGGTCTCGGTCAACTGCTGGAGATTCGAGCCGTCCGCGTCCGCGATCCAGAGGTCGTAGCTGTCGTACAGCCCCCAGACATAGCCGCGGGACATGTCCGGCGGCGCGGGGCACTGCTCGGAGACCTCGTGGGTCGAGGCGTAGATGATGCGGTCGCCACCCGGGTAGAAGTAGGCGCAGGTGGTACGGCCCGTGCCGGTGCTGACCATCTCCTGCTCACCGGTGGCCAGATCGTACGTCCAGATCCGGTCGCACTCGCCACCGTGGCCATCGCCCGGGGTTCCCGGGGCGTTCGGATCGGGCTCCAGCTCGGTCCGCTGGTAGATGAGCTTCGTGCCGTCCGGTGAGAAGTACGCCTCGGCGTTCTCCCCCTCGAAGGTCAGCTGGCGGACGTTGCGGAGGTGGACCTCCTCCGGAACGTCGGGAAACGGCTCTCCCGCCGTGACGACGAAGGCGTCGCCGGCCTGGGCGGCCTCCGCGGCGGCGGACGCCGGGCTATCGGGCCCCTCGGCCGATTCGGACATGTCCCCGCCGCACGCGGCGAGGGGGAAGAGTGCGAATGCGATCAGTCGCTTCATTATCGTGTCAGCTCCGTGTCTCTACGGTGTCGATTCCGTGGTACGCCGGTTCATGAATGTACTCGGGAGCGGGAAACCTGTTTAGACCCCGGTCGGCCGGTCAGTCGTCGAGCAGGCCGAGCTGCTCGTCACCCGGGTCGCGGCGGGAAGACGCTGCCGGGGGTGCCCCGCCGGATTCGGCGCCGACCGAATCGGACTCGGCGGATCCACCGTCCGCCGCGCCGGCCGCGGCCCCGGCGTCGTTCGTGGACCCGTGATCCCCCCCGGCATCGTCCTGTACCGAGGACTCCGTCCGCTCCTCTCCGTCGTTCTCCCGCGCACTGGACTCGGCGCTGCGCGCGACTTCGACCACCCGCCCGCCCCTCGGAACCTTCACGACGTTCCGCCCGGCGGTCCGGCGGCCCTGCACGGGTACATCGCCCGCCTCGATCCGGTGCACCTGGCCGCCTGCGGTCACGACCATCACGGTGTCGTCCGCACCGACCTCGAGCGCATTCACGAGGAGCGACGTCTTCCCCTTGCCGGGGGTGATCTGCGTGCCCTTTCCGCCCCGCTTCTGCAGCGGGAACTCCGACACGACCGTCCGCTTGCCCGACCCGTCCTCGTGCACCATGAGGATGTCGGCCTCGCGACGGACGAGCAGCATCCCGACGACGGCGCCCCCCTTCGAGAGCGAGATCGACTTCACGCCGGTGGCGGTCCGGCCCTGGGTCGGGACATCGGACTCGGGGAAGCGGATCGCGTAGCCTTCCCGGCTGAACACCATGACTTCGGCCGTGCCGTCGGACAGCGCGACGTCGAGGATGCGATCCCCATCCCGCGTACCCGCCGCGATGAGACCCGTCGAGCGCACGTTCGTGAACTCCGCCACCTCGGTTCGCTTGACCAGCCCGCCTTCGGAGAGGAAGAGGAACACCGCGTCCGAGTCCTCCTCGAGCGACTCGATCGGAAGCACGGCAACGATCGGGTCGTCGCGATCGGCGCCGGGCAGAAGCGCGTACAGCGACTGTCCGCGAGAGGCCCGCCCGCTCTCCGGCAGGTCGATCACCTCGAGGGGATGTACCTGTCCCTGCTCCGTGAAGGCGAGCACGTATCCCGTCGTGCGGGCGACGAAGATCCGCTCGATGAAGTCGTCGTCGTACTTCTCCATCCCCGCGAGTGCCTTCCCGCTGTTCACGCGGCGTCGGTAGAGGTGCATCGGCATACGCTTCGCATAGCCCTCGTGGGAGACGGTGACGACGGCGTTCTCGTCGGCGACCTCCTCCTCGACCTGGGGGATCTCCTCCTCGGCGTCGGCCAGGATCCGGGTCCGTCGCTCGTCGCCGTAGGTCTCGACGACCTCGTCCAGCTCCCGGAGAACGACCTCGATCTGCTTCTCGTCGCTCTTCAGGATCGCCTTCAGGTCGCGAATCTCGGACGTGAGACGCCTGAGACGCGCTTCGAGCTCGGTCTTCTGGAGCTTGGTGAGACGCGCGAGCCGCATGTCGAGGATCGCACCCGCCTGGATCTCGCTGAGCCCGAGGGCATCCTGCAGCTTGTCGGAGGCCTCGGCTCGATCGTCCGAGCCGCGGATGATCCGGATGACCTCGTCGATCGCATCGAGCGCGGCCAGCAGGCCCTGGACCACGTGCCGCTCGGCTTCCGCCTTCTCCAGCAGGTGCCGCGAACGGCGCTGCACGACCTCGATGCGGTGATCCCGCCACTTCTCGAGGATCTGCTTGAGGTTCATCTCGACCGGCTGCCCGTGGTCGAGGGAGAGCATGATCGCGCCGAAGGTGGACTGCAGGTACGTCCGCTTGTGGAGCACCCGGAGCACGCTGTTCGCGTCGGTACCGCGCTTCAGTTCGATCACGATGCGGATGCCCTCGCGATCGGACTCGTCGCGTACGTCCGACACGTCGTCGAGCTGCCCCTTCCGCGCCGCCGCCACGATCTGGTCGATGATCTTCGACTTGGAAATCGCGTAGGGCAGCTCGGTCACGACCAGCTGCGACTTGCCGCCACGGAGGGCCTCCTTCACGATGCGGCCACGCATCACGACACGGCCGCGGCCCTCGCGGTACATGTCCTCGATGCCGTCCGTCCCGATCACGAACCCGCCGGTCGGGAAGTCCGGCCCCTTCACGTGCCGCATCAGGTCGTCGATGGAGCAGTCGGGGTCGTTCGCGAGCACCCGGATCGCCGCCGCCACCTCGCGGAGATTGTGGGGCGGGATGTTGGTGCTCATTCCGACCGCGATCCCGCTCGATCCGTTGATCAGCAGGTTCGGCGCCCGCGAGGGGAGCACGACCGGCTCCTCGAGCCGACCGTCGAAATTCGGCTGAAAGTCGACGGTCTCCTGCTCGATGTCGAGCAGGAGATCGGTGGCCAGCGGAGCGAGGCGGGCCTCGGTGTAGCGGTACGCCGCGGCGGAATCCCCATCGATCGGCCCGCAGTAGCCCTGCCCGTCGACCAGCGGGTAGCGGAGCGAGAACTCCTGCACCATCCGCACCATCGAATCGTACACCGCCGAGTCGCCGTGCGGGTGGAACTTGCCCAGCACGTCTCCCACCACCGTCGCCGATTTCTTGTAGTTCTTGTCGGGGTCCAGCCCGAGCTCGTGCATGGCGTAGAGGATCCGGCGATGCACCGGCTTGAGCCCGTCCCGGACATCCGGCAGCGCGCGCTGCACGATCACGCTCATCGAGTAGTCGAGGAACGACTCCTTCATCTCCTCGACGATCGGACGCGACAGGATGCGTTCGCGCTGCTGGGCTGTCGCCATGCGGGCTCCGGCGGGGGTTCGGTGGCGTCGGTGGCCTATCCTCTAGAAACCGGGCGGGGCCCGCAAGCCGGGCACGAAAAACGCCGTCCGGATCGACCGATCCGGGCGGCGAACATTCTCGATGGTGGGTGGGGCGTCGCGCTTCAGCCGGCTCTCTCGGCTTTCTCGATCGCGGCCAGCACGCTCGACCTCACCTCGTCGGGACAGCAGTCTCGCTCGCTCGCTCGGCGGAGCCGCTCACGGAAGCGCCTCTCGAGATCGAGGTGCGGGTAGCACGCCTTGCAGACGCGGAAGTGCTCTTCGACCTGGGACGTCGTGAGGTCGTCCAGCTCACCGTCCATGTACTCCTGCAGGAGACGCAGCGAATCACGGCAGGATACCCCCTCGGGCTCCCCGCCGAAGAACCGGCGAATCTTCTCGATGATCACGCGTCCTCCTCCCGGGCCGTGGTATAGCCCATCTCGATCGCAAACTCGTACAACACCTCCTGGAGCTTCCTGCGCCCACGAAACAGTCGGCTCTTCACCGTGCCGACCGGCACGCCGGTCGCCTCCGCGATGTCCGCGTAGGGCAGACCCTCCACGTCGCTCATGACGACCGCGGTCCGGTACTCCTCCGGCAGCTCCTGAATCGCCCGAATGACCTCGTCGTCCACGATCGAGTCGAAGAAGAACCCCTCGGGGTCCTTCTGCGACGTCGCGCTCCAGAGCGGGTTCACGATGGCACCCCCGCTGGAGGTCGATTCGCGGGGGGCCCTCTCGTCGACCGTGCTCCGATGGCGCTTGCCGCGCTCGACTCTTCGAAGAAAGAGGTTCCTGCAGATGGTGAAGAGCCAGCTCTTCGCATTGGTTCCGACTTCGTACTGGTCCCACGCCTTCCAGGCCCGGAGATAGGTGTCCTGCACCAGGTCGTTCGCCGAATCCGGCTCACCGGCGAGACGGAGCGCGAATCGATAGACGGCATCCATGTGGACGAGCGCCTCCTTCTCGAACTCCTCCCGCTTGGGCCCGACCTGACGGGCCATGTCCGGCGATCTCACCCTTCGAGCTCTCCGAGCGCGGCGCGGAATTCCTCCGCCATCGTCGGGTGACCGTGCGTGAGAGACACCTCGATCCCCTTCTCCCAGGCCTCGCGCGCCTCTTCCGGGCGGTCCAGCTCGACCAGCGCCGACGCGAGCCGGCCCCAGGCGTTGCCTTCGTCGGTCCCGATATCGAGATACGATCGGAGCGCCGCCACGCCCTCCTCGGTCCGGCCGGACGACAGGTACTCCACCGCCAGTCCGAACCGCGCCCGTGGGTCATCGGGCCGGGACTCCACCATGCGGCGCAGCGCGTCGATTCGGTCGCTCATCGTGTCCTGGAACTCAGTCCGGGAAGGCGAAGGTCTCGGCCACGGCGTCGTCCGGCGGTGAGCCCGTGACGACCTCGATCAGAGCGGTCATGTGCTCGCCGATATCCCGGACGCGGCGGAGCACCGTCCGGGCGTGCGCATACTCGAAGTACGCCGCCACCGCGGGCTCTGCCGCCGGGTGGGCGGCGTCGACCTCGTGGTGCATCCGGTCGAGCAGGACCCGGGTGATGGTGCTCAGCGCCGCCTGGGTGCGTCGCTGTTCGGCGAGCGTGCGCATCGAGACGTGTCCGTTCATGCGCGAGAGGAGCTGCTCGACCCGGACGCGAGCCTCGGGCGGAGCCGCGACGGCCACGGGAGGCCCGCCCACCTCGCGCTCCAGCACGGCCCGCGCACCATGACGCAGGGCCTGAACCTCTTCGAAGCTGAAGGTGACGATCACGACGGGCCTCCACGGCATGCGGCAGGTCGGACGGCGTATTCGACCCCGGAGATCTCCCCGAGGTTCACCCACGGGCCGGCCGGATCGTTCACGCCTGGGCGACGCGCGTGGCCTCGGACACCCTCAGGCCGAGTGTGGTGAGCGTGTCCTCGTCCACCGAAACCGCGAGGGAATACATGCCGGCCTTGGGAAACACGAATCCGTCGAGATGCACGATCTGAGGGACGCGAATTCGAGCGTCGGGCCGCCCCGGGGCGAGCTGGATCTCGCCGTCCATGCGGGCGACGGAGGCCCCGTCCGGGTCCTTCACCTCGATCGTGACCTTGTGCGTGCCCGCCTCGTCCATCCCGGCGGAGAAGCGGAGCACCAGGACCATTCGTTCGTGCCGCGCGGGGAATTCGCGCGCGGAAATGTGATCGAACACCCCGAGGATGTTCAGCTTGCCGGCACCATCCACGGTGGCGGCGTCGGCGATGAGAGCGAGGTCGATCTCCACTCAGTCGTCCCGTTCGAGGAGCCATTCTCCGAGCGCGAGCCCGGCGGTCAGATTGATCATGATGTGTCCGACGACGACGGGCCAGACCGAGCCGGAGATGACGACCACCGCGGCGAACAGGAAGCCGATCGACCCGGTGCGGAGCATCCCGAGTGGGCCCTGGTACGCATGTAGCAGGCCGAAAGCGATCGAGGTCACCGCCGCAGCCGTCCACGGGGCGCCGAACGCCGTCGACAGCAGGCCGAGGAGAAAGGCGCGATACGCGAGCTCTTCCCCGATCCCCGCGGTGATGGAGACCACGACGAATCCCACGCGCTCCACGCCGTTGGACGGCATCAGGAGGCGCACCAGGTCGGTTTCCCGCCAGTTCATGAACCGCGAGATCAGATTGGCGACGACGAGCACCGCCACGCCGCCCACGGTCGCCACGACCGACCAGACCAGCAGGGTCTCCGGTGACGCGGGGCCCAGCCCCATCGACGCGGCGCCGAGCTCGATGACGCCGAGTACGAGGGACACCGTTCCGAGGAGCGCGATCAGGAGTGCCGAGCTGAGGTACACCGACACCGTATCGAGCTCGTCGGGCGGCACGATGCCGATCTGCGCGACCGCGAGCGCCGGGAGGGAGACGAGGAGAATCGACGCCAGAATCGCCGCCGCGATCCCCGCATCCGCCCGGGCCGCGAATGCCCATGCCCCCACCGGCACCGCGATCAATGCGAGGCGGACGAACGCCCGGGACGACATCACGGCGTCGCGCTCACGGAAACGCCGACCGCGTCCGTATCCCGTCGATTGACGTGAACCGGGGCCGCGACGAGCTTCCGCTGGACGGGTGCAACCCGTCCTCCCGAGACGTTCCGTTCCGACCAGTCGAAGCGATGGCCACGACCCGATTTCGCGTTCTCGACGCAATGCCGGCACCTCACGGCGGGCACATCCTCCAGCTCCGCCTGCAGGAAGGGGATGCCCCCGCTCTCCGAGTTCTCAGGAGCGCGAAGCTCACGGCCTCCGGCCCCGATGGGCAGCGTGCCGAAGCCGAGGTCTCGGGCTTCGCGCTCTTCGGTGGCAAGCCCTCGGCCGAACGGTTCGAGCGAACCGGGCGCATCGATCTTCACGTGACCGGAGACCGAGCCGACGCCATCGCGGCTCGCTGGGACGTCGAGATCGCCTGACGGCGGTCTCATCCGACGTCAGTTCCCGGGAGCGATGGGCTCCGGGTCACCCCCGAGCGTATCCCGGTACCAGGCACGGAACGCCGCCTCGCCGTCCGGATTGGCCTCGAGCCAGGCGTCGCGCGCGTCCGGATACTCGAATCCCCGGAGCGACAGCAGCAGCGGCTCCAGCATGCCCTCCTCCGAGGCGTAGACGAGCTGGTCCACCGGCGGATACGGGGTGAAGGAATAGCTCGCCCGTCCGAGCAGCCACGCCTCGGCCATCCGGTCGACGATCGCGACTTCAAGATCCCATCCGGCGAGGGTGTCGGCACCGGGAAGCCATTCCTCGATCTCCCCGCGCACCCTGGTGATGTGGAGGTGGGCGTAGATCTGGTACACCTGCGCCACGTCGGGCACCGTGTTCGGATACTGTACCGTGGCGGAGTCACCCGTCGGCGTCAGGTCGAGCGTTTCCCACGGGAGAAGGTCGGAGGTGGAGGACGTGGTGATGACCCAGAACGAGGGGTTCTCCCTGATTTCCGCCAGCTGCTCGTCCACCCACCGGTAGATCTCCTGGGCGCGGTCGTCCTCCAGCGCGAGGCGGGCCCCCTGCCGGTTCACGATCGGTCGAGGATCCGGCGCGACCGTGACCCCCTGCGCGCAGCCCCCGAGCACGGTCAACGCGAGGAACCCGGCAATGGCGCCGGCCAGTCGGCGGGCGTGGACTCTGTAGATGGGGTCGTGGTACGAGCCCTCTCGCTTCATGCCTGCTTCTCCGTTCATTCGTTCAAGAGGCGGGACGCATGCACACGGCACGGCCCGTCCGACGTTTTCACCACGCTTGACACTGCCCGGGTGTGGTGGGGAATTGAGGGAGTCGACCCTGCAAGACTCCCGACCGCACCGCATGAATCCGCCCGGCGACGATTTCCGTTCCCCCGACACGCTCACGCCGGCCGCGCTGGGCGACCACCTGGCCCATCTCGTATGGGAGAACTTCACGGACTTCATCGCGTCCGACGACGCCGAGATTCCCGTCGAGGATCTGGGTGTGCCGACGAACGATGGGCTCCCTTCGCCGCGCACCGTGGAGGAAGCCCTGATCTTCCTGATGTGGGCTCATACACGGGGAGCCCAGCTCGCGTTCGTCGGGCGCGCGCCCGACGATCTTCTTCGCGAAGCTCTGGACGTGCTCCACAACGCGATTTTCGAGGACCTCGCCGAGCACGGCACGCCGAGAAGCTACCTCCCGCTGTTCGAGCAGCACGTGGCAGCGCGGTACGCGGAGTACCATCAGGCGGCCGAGGCGTCCGACGAGCAACTCGGGCGTGCAGTGGCCTCGCACCTGACGGGCGAGAGTCCCGAGGGGATGGAACTGCCCGCCGGACTCGCGGAGCGCGCCCGGGCCGCGGCCAGCCCGCTCAGGGACTTCCTCGAGGAGATCGAGCTGGTCGAGGCCTGATCACGCCTCATCGCCGGACAGCTCGTCCAGCAGGTCGACCGCGCGTCGAAGGTGCGGAATCGTGATCGAGCCTCCCACCACCAGTCCGATGGAGAGCGCCTCGAAGATCTCCTCCTCGGTGACACCGGCCTCCCGACATCCGATCACGTGGTACGAGATGCAGTCGTCGCACCGCAGGACCAGCGAGGCGACGAGCCCCAGCAACTCCTTGGTACGCACCGGCAGCGCGCCCTCCTCGTAGACGCGGCTGTCCAGAGCGAAGAACCTCCGGATGTCGAGGTTGCCCTGCGACAGGATCCGGTCGTTCAGGCGCTCCCGGAAGGTGCGGAACTCGTTCAGGCGCTCACTCATGATCGGCTCCGCCGACTCCGACGGATTCGGACCCGCCGGGGCGCGACTCCATGGCCGTGCCCTAGAGCCCGAGGGATGCGCGAATGAGCGGGCTGATCCGCTCGGGCGTCCAGGGCGGATCGAAGGTCAGCTGCACGTCGGCCTCGTCGATCCCTTCGACGCCGAGAACGGCCTGCGTGGCCTGCTCGACGATCTCGCCGGCCACGGGGCACATCGGAGACGTGAGGGACATGACCACGTCGGCCTTCGTGTCCTCCACCTCGATGTCGTAGATGAGCCCGAGCACGACCAGGTCGAGGTTGAGCTCCGGGTCCTTCACTCCCTTCAGGGCGTTTCGGACATCCTTTTCCGTAACCGCCATATCTCCTCCAGAATGATCGGGGCTCTGGTCGGCCCCGCGGTGTTGTCTCGTCGTCGAATCACCGACCGGTCATTCCGGTCGGTCATGTGTCCGTCGTCAGGTACGTCGAAGGTAGACGGTCGACATCTCCTCCACCGATCCGGCGTTCTCCTGTGCCTTCCGGATCGCGCGATGGACCGTCTTCACCACCTCGCCGGCGGGCTTTCCGTGCACCTGCGCCACCAGATCGGCGGCCCCACGGAAGAGACCGACCGACCCGCTGCTGAGGACCAGAACGGCGTCCCCGGTGCCCGTCTGGACACGCTCCGACCCGTAGGCGAAGCCCTCCATCATGCCGAGGGGCGGCCCGTGGGACGCGAGCTGGTGCAAGGTTCCGTCGCGGACCAGGACACCTGCCGGCATTCGTCCGGCGGAGGCCCATTCGACCGCTCCGTCTCCGAGCACGAGTACACCACACTCCACGAACTGGTCGAGCCCGTCGACGTGCATCGCGGCAAGCGCGTGATTCGCGGATCGGAGCAGGTGGGCCGGGGCGTCCGCCGACTCGGCCGCGGTACGGATGGCGGCTCGCGCGAGCCCCGCCGGGAACGCCGCCGGGAGCCCCCCGGAACGCACGTCGAGCACCACGACCGCGGTCCGTCCGTCGGGCATCCGGAAATGGTCCCATATCGTGTTTCCCCGCCCTTCCTCCTCGAGCATCGTCCCGCCCGCCACCTCGAACCCGTCGATCCGTGGCGCCGTCGCGGGAACCATCGTGCGCTGCATCAGGCGACTGGCGGCGGCGAGCGCCGCGTCCCCGGCAGTCTGTCCGGTGTCGTCGGAGGGAGTGGGAGAGGAGTCGCTCACGAATGGGCACTCGGCGAGTGGAGAGGAGCCCCGGACGGGATCGTCGGAGGAACTTCGAAGATACCGTCCCGCCGTGGAGAGTGGAAAGATCGGGATCCGGCGGTTGCGCCGCCGTCGGGCGCACCACAGGGTGAGCCACGGCCGTCGAGTCGGGCCGCACCTCGCCACCATACGAATCGGGGAGTACGCGTTGGGCGTCCGGGAGCCGAAACAGGACAGGTCTCGTCGCACGCTGGCCCGTATCGAGCGCGCCGCCCTCGAGCTGATCGGGGAGAAGGGCGTCGAGTCGACCAGCGTTCACGACATCGTCGACCGGGCCCGCAGTTCCGTCGGCTCGTTCTACGCGCGCTTCGACGGGAAGGAGTCGCTGCTCCGCCATCTGGAGAGCCGGATCTGGGAGGGCGCGCGGGAACGCTGGGACGAAGCCATCGCATCGCGGGACGAGGAGGAGTGGCTCGAGATCGAGCTGCCCGACCTGGCCGAGGCCGTCGTGCGCCTGCTTCTCGAGACCTACCGCGTCCACGCGCGACAGCGCCGCCTCCTCGAGACGCGTCACGCCCCGGACGGCGCGGCGGACGCGGCATCGGAGTTCTACCGTCACGTGCGCGCGGGCATCCGGTCGCTGCTTCTGGCCCGGCCGGAGCTCATCGGCCACCCCGACCCCTCGACGGCGGTCGACTTCTCGCTGGTCGTGGTGTCGGGGGCGCTGCGGGAATTCCACGAGGGTGCCTCGCTCGACGACGCGCTCCCCGTCCCGACGGACGAGCGTCTGGTCCATGAACTCGGGCGGCTGGTCCTGAGCTACCTCGGCGGTGCGGAGCCCGAAGCCGAGCACGGGTCGCAGATCGAGTTCTTCGACATCTGGGGCTGACGCGTCACTCAGTCGAGCGCGTCCGCGCCCGGAGCGCGTCTCGCCGCTTCCGAATCGTACAGGTCGGAGCTCAGGTACCGGTCGCCCCGGTCGCACACGATGAAGACGACGACCCCCTCGGTGAGTTCTCTCGCGACCCGGAGTGCAGCCACCAGTACCCCTCCGCTGCTCATGCCCGCGAGGATCCCCTCCTCCCGAGCCATCCGCTGCGCCATGGCGCGCGCCTCCGCCTCGCTCACACGCTCGATCCGGTCGACCCGCGCCGGCTCGTAGATCGGTGGGGTCATCTCGGGCGACCACTCGCGGATCCCCGAGATCTTCGAGCCTTCGGTCGGGTGCGTGCCGACCACGACGATGTCCGACCTCCGCTCCTTCAGATAACGCGAAGTCCCCATCACCGTCCCCGTCGTGCCCATCGCGGACACGAAATGCGTCACCGAACCTTCCGTGTCCCGCCAGATCTCCGGACCGGTGGTTCGGTAATGCATGCGCCAGTTGTCGGCGTTGGCGAACTGATTCAGGGTCCGGTACTCCCCCGATTCGACCATTCCGTCCACCACACGGCGCGCGTCCTCCATGTTCTCGTCCTCCCCCGTCCGGATCACTTCCGCGCCGTACGCCTTCATGGCCTCGACCCGCTCGGGTGTGGCGGACGCCGGGACCACGAGGGTCATCCGGAGATCCAGACGTGCCGCCACCATGGCCAGGGCGATCCCGGTGTTTCCGCTGGTGGCCTCCACGAACCGGTCGCCGGCCTCCACCTCACCGCGTTGGATGAGACCGGACAGCATCCCCCAGGCTGCCCGATCCTTCACGCTCCCGCCGGGTCCGTGCCCCTCCAGCTTCCCGAACATCCGCACGCCGTCCGGGACACCTTCCGCAGGGGGGATCCGGTCGAACTCCACGAGAGGTGTTTCGCCGATCAGGTCTTCGAACTTCATCGGGCGTGGTGGTGGGAGGAGGGTTCGATGCCGCTCGGCGTTCGATGCCGCTCAGGGTTCGGTGCCGCTTTCTCTACCCGTCCGCGGGTCGTCCGATCGCGTGGGCGTCGTCCCGTTGCGTCACCACCCACGCCCACCAGATCAGCACGGCCTGGAAGGGCAGGCGCGCCCACCGCGCCCAGATCGGCACCTCGGGCCAGATCGACGGGTCCACGGCCATCCAGAGGTTCGCCGGGAACACCGCCAGCAATACCGCGATCGCGAACCAGCCGGCCTCCCGGCGAATCCCCGGGGTCAGGACACCGATTCCGGCAGCCATCTCGGCCACTCCGCTCCAGAACACCAGGGGCCCATGCCAGGGCAGCCAGGGCGGCATGAGCCTCAGGTAGAATTCCGGATTCGCGAAGTGATTCACGCCGGCCGCGACCATGAACGCGGCGAAGGCGTAGCGGGCGAGTCGTCGGTGTGACGCGCTCACAGAACCGCGTGCTCCCCGCGCTGATCCCCCACCTCGCCCTCGAGCCTCCGGCGATAGTATCCCTCGAGCGTCCGCGTGCCGTACTCCGGCGTGGCGTCCGCGTCGTATCGACCCCGCTCGGCGTCCCATACGAGCATCGACTCGGTGGCGTAGTAGCGTCCGATCCGGGCCAGCTCCGCCTTGTCCCTCAGCGGGGGGATCACACGGCCGAGGAATTCGAGCACGGCGACGATGGCGTGCATGGCGGCCAGGGGGATACGGCGGAACCGGGGCTCGCGTCCCGCGACCTCGAACAGAAGCTCCCCCTGGTCCCGGGGTGTGAGCTCCGGCCCGGGTCCCCCGATCGGCAGAATCCGATTCCTGAACTCCGGGTTCTCCAGGCACTCCACCATGTACTCGGCGAGATCCTCATCGGCGATCGGCTTGCACGCCGTCCCGGTTCCGTCTCCGAACAGCAGATAGGGCTTCCCCGATTTCACCCGCTCGATCTGGCCCGAGATCGACTTGAAGAAGGCGGTCGGCCGCACGATCGACCAGTCGACCCCCGACTCGCGCAGCGCCCCCTCGAAGGCCAGCTTGGCGCGCTGGAAGGCGAGTGCGGGCTTCTGGACGCAGATCGCCGAGAGGAGCACGAAATGGTCGACATCGGCCTCGATCGCGACGTCCAGAAGGTGCCGGTGCGCGTCGTGCTCCACGGCCCAGGCGTCGTCCGGCACGCCCGACCGGGAGGCCATGCAGGAGACCACTGCGTCGAAACGTTCGCCTCGGAAGCCTTCCCGTCGAACCGAGGCCGGGTCGAGTACATCACCGATCCGGATGTGGCACGCCTCCGGCAGTCCCGACCGCGACGACGCCGGTCGCATGAAACAGACCACCTCGTGTCCGCGTCGGACGAGCGCGTCGACCACGGCGCGGCCGATCGTGCCGGTCGCACCGACCACGAAGACATGGAGAGAGGGCGTCGACATTGCGATCCGACTAGGGCCTGTTCACGCTACGGGGATGTGCTCTGCCGGAGTCCATGTTTTCGTCTCGAAAGGCCGAGCGAGCGACGTGTAGCGTCGCTACATGAGTGAACGAGAACGCCGCGAGGCGGAAACATGGCCCGGTCCGAAGGATTGCGGCTGAACAGACCCTAGTGGTCGTCCCCCTGGTAGATCCACATCGGCACCATGTCGCTGGACCGTGTGAACCCCAGCCGCTGGTAGAACGCCACGGCCCCGAAGTCGGAGATCAGGCACCGCTGATGGAAGTCCTCGTACCGCTCCATCATCGCGTGCATGAGCTGCTTTCCGACCCCCTCGCCGTGGTGATCGGGATGCACCAGCACGTGGGGGAAGTACACCACCAGATGACCATCCGAGATCGCGTTGGCGAGCCCGACCAGTTTCCCGTCGCGACGGGCCGTGACGAGGGTCTCCGAACTCCGCAGCGCGGCCAGGAGGCGGTCCGGCTTGTCGGCCGAAGACCATTCGTTGGCACGGTAGATGGCCAGGACCTCGTCGAGGGATATCTCGTCGCCGAGGCGGATTTCCATGGGCATGTATGCGGGGGGCTTCCGGAAGGGAATCAGGCCTGGTGATCGGTGTCGGAGCCTTCGTGCGACGGCTCGTCACGAACCGGGGTGTCCCGCTCGCGCCTGCGACGAATCCCGACGAGGGCCCTCACCAGAAACAGCATGGCGGGAAGCAGAAGAACGAGCGCGAACTCCGAGCCCGTCTCGAGCAGGAGGGCGAACGCGGCGACGAAGGCGAGCACCGCGACAACCGTGTGTCCCAGGATGACGCGGCGCCGAGGCACATTCGAATGCGTGGAGTCGTTCATCGTCGAGGAAGGAGGAGCCGAACTGCCTGAAAGGTAGGTGCAACCGGACGGTGGAGCGAACGGGGTCACGAAGGCCCTGCCCCGGTGCAACCGAGCACCGCGTTAGGTTTAACGGATTCGGCGTACGACCCGTCAACGTTCCGGCTGGTCGGGGCGTCCTCGGGGATGCCCGGGAACCGCTCGAGGCGGCACCACGTCGCAGCACTACTTTTGCGGGGAGGATCGACCCTCCCCCGACACGACAGGACAGTGAGATGATGAAGGCGATTTCGTCGATTCCCGCACTCGCGGCGCTGGTCGCGCTCGCACTGACGTCGGTCCCGGCGTCCGCACAGGCGGAGCTGCCCGAGATCGAGCCGTACGAGGTGGGGTCCGCACTGCCCCCGATCGCCGACGACGACGTGGTCGTGCGGATGTCGTTGCAGGACGCGATCGATCGTGCGCTCGAGGCGAACCTCAACATCCAGAGCGTCCGGCTCAATCCCACGCTTCAGGCCTTCGCGTACCGCCAGGCGCAGGTGGCGTTCAATCCGACGTTCTCCACCAACTTCGGCTACACGAATTCGTCCAACCTCTCGACCAGCCAGCTCGACGGAGCGAACACGATCACCAACGAGCGAATCACGCTCAATTCGTCGCTGGCCCAGCCGCTTCCGTGGTACGGCGGTCGCCTGTCGGCGAACTTCAACAACGCCCGGTCGGAGACGAACAACATCTTCGCCACTCGGAACCCGAGCTTCAGTTCGTCCGTCAGCCTGCAGTTCACGCAGCCCCTGCTCGCGGGCTTCAGTCTCGACAACCAGCGGGCCCAGCTCCAGACCCAGACCATCCAGCTCGACATCACCGATCTCGAGGTGGAGGCACAGGTCGCATCGATCACGAACCAGGTCCGGCAGCGGTACTGGGGCCTCCGTGCGGCGATCGAGCAGATCGAGATCCAGCGCCGCTCGCTCGAGCAGGCGCAGGAGACGCTGGCCCAGAATCAGGTCCGCCTTCAGGCGGGTCAGGGGACGGAGTTCCAGGTGATCCAGGCCGAGGCGCAGGTGGCCAGCGCGGAGCAGTCCCTTCTGAACGCCGAGATCCAGTGGACCAACGCCGAGCTCGCCTTCAAGCAGCTCCTGCTCGACGGGGCGAGCGACGAGCTGCTCGCCCGCCGGATCCTTCCGACCGAACTCCCGACGGTCGTCGACCAGGACGTCGACATCGACGGCGCCATCGACCGGGCGCTGGCCACACGCCTCGACCTCCAGCAGGCTCGCCGGCAGATCGACATCGCGGAGGTCAACCTCGAGGTCACGGAGTCGAACGCGCTCCCGGATCTCAACCTCACCGCGTCGTACTCGCTCCAGGGTGTCGGCGGAGACCGCTTCAACCGCGGGGAGCTGGGTGGCGACCCGGTCCTGGTCGAGTCGGGCGGCTACCTCGACGGGCTGCAGGCGATCGCGGATCGAGAGGCCCCGACGTGGAATCTCTCGCTCAGCGGCTCCTACCCGATCGGAACCAACCCGAACCGGCTCGGCCTCGAGCGCGCCGAGTTGCAGTTGCGTCAGCAGAACCTGTCGGTCCGGACGCAGGAGCTGAACATCGTGACCCAGGTCACGTCCGCCGGCCTCTCGGTCCGCAACACCTTCCTCCAGTACCAGGCGGCCCAGCGCAGCGCGGAGGCATCGCAGCAGAATCTCCAGGCGGAGCTCGCCCGCTTCCAGGTCGGCGTCACCACCAACTTCGAAGTAGTGCAGGCGCAGAACCAGCTCACGACGGCCCGGCTTCAGGAGCTGCAGGCCCTGATCAACCATGTGAACGCGATCGCCACCTTCGAGCAGGTCCAGGTGGTCGGCAACTGAGTTCGGTCGACACCTTTCGCGACCCTTCGGGGTTGATCGAAACACGTTCGTCACATCGCCCGGGACTCGAGCCCGGATCGTTCATCTCGTCCGGAATCCAGGGAGCCCCGGCATGCGCCGCATCCCACTGATCGCTCTGCTCGCAGCCCTCTCCATCAGCTTCGCGCCCACCTCCGTAGACGCGCAGTTCCTCTTCCGGGGCGTCGAGTTCTGGGGTGGGCAGTACGCCTGGTCCGGAGACGACGTCGAGACCCTCGAGGCCGGATTCCGCGGGGGCTTCGGTCTCTACGCGGAGCTGACGCCGGGATTCGGCGTCGGTCTGGAAGGCGTCACCGGCGGATTCGACTCGCCCGGTGTGGGCCGGGCCAACCGTACCCGGTGGGACGATGCGGAGGCCAACCTCGTCGTTCGACAGGCTCTGGGGGATCGCGCCGGCGTTCACCCCTTCGTGGGGGGCCGGTTCGGATGGACACGCATCAGCACCACCGCACCGTCCTCCACCGAGGGCGAGGTCATCGTCGTCCAGGAAGACGGGCTCTCCTACGGCGCGGAGATCGGCGTCGAGATCCCTCTGAACCGCCGGGCGCGCGTCGTCGCGGCAGCCGGTGCGACATTCCGGGACTACGGGGACGCCGAGCTGAACGGTGTCGGGCTGGAGAACACCGCGTTCTCCGGGACCCGCTGGGGACTCCGGGTGGGGATCGCGATCGGACGCGCGGTCGACTGATCCGCGGCGCCCCGGATCGGCTCGACACCGCGGGTCGGCCGGATTCGGCGGGTCAGCTCGACCCGTTCGAGACCAGCAGGTCTCTCTGGGCGGCCTGCGCGATGACCGCGACGGCCGGGTTCCGGATGCGGCGCTCCACCGAGATCGCCCAGAATCGCTCGACCACGGTCGGAAGCACCCCCAGCGGTACCGTCTCGTACATCCGCGACACCTCGGCCTCCACCACGGTGGGGATCGCGAACAGGCCGACCCCCTCCCTTCCGAACGTCTTCAGGATCGCGCTGTCCTCCACCTCCGCCACCACGCGGGGCTCGATCCCGGTGTCCGCCATCCATCTGCGGAGGGTGCGCCTGAGCGTCGTGTCCGGTCCCGGCATGAGGAACGGCGCACCGTCCAGGCTCCCCGGAAAGCCACCCTTGTAGCGCTCGGCGAGGTCCGCCGTCCCCGCGATCGTGATCGTGCTTTCACCCAGTTCGTGGCTGTACGCCCGGACGTCCACGGTGGCGGGAAGCTGGGCGTCGTAGATCACGAGATCCAGATCGTGGGTCGCAAGCTGCTGAAACAGGCGATCCGGGGGGGCGGTGTCGATTCGCAGCGTCAGGTGTTCGAAGGCGGCGAGCGCGGGGGCGATGATGTGGTGGGCGAGGATCTTCGGGAATGCCTCGACGATCCCCACCGAAAGCCTGAGCGGGCCGTCCGTGTCCGCACCTGCGACGGCCTCCTTCAGACGATCTCCGAGCTCGAAGATCTCACCGGCGTACTCGAAGACCATCCGTCCGACCTCGGTGAGAACCAGACCCCGGCCCGAGCGGTGGAACAGTTCCTCGCCGAGCGCCTTCTCGAGCTTCTTGACCTGCGAGCTCAGGGCCGGCTGACTCACGTGCAGCACCTTGCTGGCGGCCGTCATGCCGCCCTCGCGCGCGACGTGCCAGAAGTACCAGAGGTGGCGGTAGTTGAGTCGCTTCATGCGAGGTCCTCGCTCGGTTCTGGTTTCCGGGGGGGCCAGAACCAGTCGAGGGGCCGGCGCACGAGTGCGGTGCCGAGGTGCCGGATCACGGTCCGAAGCTCACGCCAGGTGAGCCGCCGGGACTCCAGCGCCATGGCGAGGCTGAGTCCGAAGCTGACCAGGAAGTTGATCAGTCCGATCAGGACGATCCCGATCGCGACCCAGACGATCATCTCGGTGGCGACCCCGAACTGGAGGCTCTCGAGAGCGGTCCCGAACTCGGCGGATGCGAAGGCGATGTGTCGGATGTCCAGCGGAAGACCGAGGATTTCGCCCACGGTGCCGAGCGAACCGAGAGCGAAGCCGAGGAAGACGTTGCCCGTGATGATTCCGAGGTTGCGATCGAGGAAGTCGCCGACCCGCTGCGCACCGCGATCACCCAGAAGCGATCGGAGGAGCGGCTGGCGGGCCACCCGGCCGGGTACGTCCCGATTGAGATTCCGATTGTCCACCCACCCCGAGACGAGCCCCGCCCCGAACAGGAAGACTCCTGCCGCGGCCGCGTAGAAGACGGTTCCGCTCTCGAGGGGGTGCAGGGCTCCCAGCAGGGACTGCGCCTTCGCCTCGTCGGCCGGTGCCGAACCGGTCAGACGGAAGAACGCCTCCGACAGGAGGAAGGCGACGGGCAGCGCCGCCGCGAGGTTCCCCACGAAGCTGACGAACTGACTGCGCCAGACCCGGATGACGAGTTCCTCCAGACGCTCGAGCGTGCGCTGCTCCGGGTCCCCGAGTTCCCGCGCGATGGTGTTGGCGGTCATGGCCGGCTGCTTCGTGGCCAGGGCGGACCCGGTCAGATAGATGAGGACGAAACAGGCGGAATAGTTCAGCCCGTAGAGGATCGCCTCGATTCCGAGCGGCAGGCCCCACTGCCCCATGAGGGTCTTGAAGAGGGAAAACACGGCGACGAGGACACCGCCCCCGAGACTGGCGATGAAGAATCGCGTCCAGTCCTTCCGCCCCGACGTGATGTACTTGCTGCCCTTCCGCGCGGAATGCTCGACGATCTCGAGCGCCAGCAGGTCGACGTGCTGCCGGATGTGCGGAAGGATCGCGTTGCGGGTCTTCTCGGCTTCGACCAGTACGGCGACGAAGCGTCCGAGCGACTCCTGGAATCGGTGCTCCTCGACCTCCGACAGGTCGAGCAGGATCTCGATCCTGTCGAGCAGCGCGTCGAGCCGATAGGTGAGACCCGTCAGACGGAGGCTGGTCCCGAGCCTGCGGTTCCCGTCGCGTACACCCTGCACACTCTCTCGACAGTCCCGAACCGCGCTCAGCGCCTCGCCGAGGAGCTTCACCTCGTCACCGTCCTCGTCTCCCTCGAAGCTCTCGACGTACCGCAACGCCGTCGCGGACAGCCGGAGAAAGGGAGAGACGGCCTCCTCGATTCCCGGAAGACGCTGGTGGATCTCGGGCTGCAGTCCGATGCTCGCGATGTGATGGGCGAGCCCCCGGATGGCCGTAGCGTGCTCCGGGTCGATCCCCCGGACCGAGTCCGCACGGATCGAGAGGGCGGACATCAGGTCGCGCCACGTGTCCGTGCGTACGTTCGCAACCCATTCGTGATCATCGGGGGCATCGAAGAGATGCCGGATGATCGAGCGGAGATCCGCGGGCGGGTCCAGCTCGGGCACGAAGCGGTGCCCGATCCGCGACCCGAGTTCGCTCCAGAAACCCTCGCTCGGAGGGACGCCGGACTCGGTGAAGGCGGGGAAGAGATGAACACCCCCGACGATGTGCCGGAGAGACTCGCCGAATCGCTCGCCGAGCTCGTCTCCGCCTCGGATCGCCTCGATCAGGCCGCGTACCGCTGCGTCCCCGCCACCCGCACGGTCCGGACGCACCGCGCTCACGAGTTCGCAGAGGGGATCGACGCCCTCGCCCCGTTCGATGCGCGTCACGACATCGTCCACGAGGTCGATGAGGTTGTGGTCGGGAGCCTTGGACACGGATTCCATTCGAGGTGCAGGAACGACCTGAGTTTCCCAGGTGGATCGCGCGATGAATCGCGGCGGCCTCCGTGCTACCCGCCTGCCGCCGTCGGTTTCCTGCTGCATGAACTTCGAGCGATCCGGCGCGCTCCACTCATAAGTGGACTCGATGATGCGAGCCACCGCCCGATGACGTTCGCTCCCATGCGAACGGCCCCGACGACCCGAAGGTCACCGGAGCCGTACGCCCACCCCATCCGGGCTGATCCACCTCGATTCGTCTAGTCGATCACGACGAACGGCGTGTCCCCGCAGGCCACGTGCTCGAGGGCAGCGTTCACCATCACCTCGGGCTCACCCACCTCACCGAGCGCGTCCTGGCTCCAGTACCGGAAGACGCCCTCGAGACCGTTCTCGGTCGGACGCGCCTCGAACCCGATCCAGAACAGGTAGCTGCCGGCGAATCCGATCCGGTAGGAGCCGTCGTCCATCTGCCACCAGTGGGCGTGATCGAATGCCCAGGGCTCGTTCTGCAGCGGCTGCTCACCGATCCATCGGGCCTCGCGCGCGTTGTCCCAGGCGAGCTCCTCGTTGCCCGTGTTCACGCCCGCGTCCATCGCGCCGTGGTCGGTCTCGAGGCCGAGATACACGACCGTCGGCATCGAGAAGCCCTCCAGCTCCGGGAAGCGGTCCACCAGGGTCGGTGACCACATGTCCGCCTGCACACTGTAGCACCAGCCGGCATACGCTTCACCGGTCGGCGGATTCCAGTCGGGCGCCTGGTTCGGCGTGGCCACCGCTCGAGGGGTCGCACACCCGGTCGCCACGGCGGCGGCCATGATCACCACAGCCGCCGCCGTACGACCGTTCGTCTTCATCCACATCCACTGCGAGTCCATCATCGTCATCCTCCACACATCCACACGGGACACCGCACGCAGCCACCGAGCCCTCTCGATCGGCCAACTCCACTGGTTCGGCGGGCGCGTGCGGCTCGACGAATCGCGAGATCCGCGGCCCGGCTGACCCGCCGTTCATCATCTCCGACGAGAAGAGGCGAGAAAAAGTTGCACGGGTGTCGGAGCCGGCGTTCCCGTCAGCGGATCTGCCAGTCGTACCGCACCACCATCACGGACTCCTGAACCGTGGGCATCGTCTGGCCCATGACGGTGACCTCGATGTCGGCGTCGGAGCGAACGGTGATCGTGTGGGGCAGAAGCGTCTCCGGCTCGATGACCGCCTCCACGACGGACGACTGCTCGAACTCACCCAGCTCGATCTGCATCTCCATCCCCCCACCCGCGAACATCTCGGCGAACATCTCCTCCATCATCGCCCTGATGTCTTCCGGATCGGCGGCGGATCGAACCACCAGCCGGACACAGCTGTCCGCCGAGGCCCCCTCCGTGCACGGCACGCGTCCCTCGAGCGTCGTCTCGAGATCCATGATCAGCGTTCGATTCTCCATCATCGGGAACGGCGCCTCCTCCCGGCTCGTGTAGGTCTCGCCCACGACGAGCTCGTCCCCGGTCCAGAGGCCGACCGACGAACTCCAGTTCTGCTCGGCTTCGGCGTTCAGTGCGGCATCGGAGATCATGCCTTCGAGCATCCCGGTCATGCCCGCGGCGCCCGGCATCGCACGCAGCGGCTCCAGCATTTCGGAGAGGGCGACCTCGAGATCCCGCATGGTGGCTTCGTCGCGCTCGATCGAGAGCAGTTCGCCCTCGTCGTCGACGATCACGTCGTACGGAGCCTCCGCAATGGTTCGCGTGAATGCCTCCGCTCCCGGAACTCCCTGCAGCGTGGGTGCCGCCGACTCGATCAGTTCCCCGTCCCGGAATCGAATCACGAGTCCCCGGGGATGCTCCGCGGTCTCGAGCGTGTGCCGGGCGACCGTCCGCTGCTCCATCGTCATCCCGGCCGTACCCGACGCCTGATCCATCGTCTGCGTCACCACGGCACGCAGCCCGGGCTCCCAGTCGAAGGTGAGCGAGATCGCCTCCTGGGCGGACGCGGGCACGGCCGCCAGCAGGAAGGTGGAGAGAATGATCGACGAGAGTCCGGCGAATGTACGCATGTGATCGACTCGAGGTCGGGGGAGAGTGAGGACGTGGGTTGCTGGTACCCGATCGGCGCCGTTCGAGGTCAGTCCTCCTCGATCTCCTCGAGGAGATCCCGCTCGGCACGTCGGCGCTCGCGAAGCCGAACGAAGCCGAACGCGGACATCAGGCCGAAGAACACGCCGGCGAAGGCGACCCACTCGATCCCCTGCGATAATCCCAGCGCGACGAACAACACCGTGGCGATCACCGCGAGGACGAGCCCGCGGATCCCCGTGGGACGAGCCCGCAGTCGATCGAGGTCTTCGTGGAGGACGGCGAGTCGCTCGGCCGGCGTCTCCGCCGCCTCGAGAAGACAACGGCGGTGGCGCGCCAGCTCTGCCTGGAGGGCGTTCTTCTTCTGGCCCCTGCGGATCTGGATGAAGCCCACGCCCGTGACCGCGACGGCCACCCCGGCGAAGACCGCGGCCCCCGCGGCGGCGCTCTGTGGCATGAGGACCAGCCCGGTCAGGACCGCGAGGAGGATCAGGAGCCACCGGAGTGGGTCCTGCGCCTCACTCCGCTCGACTTCCTGCAGCCGGATCTGGAGGTCGAGCTCGGTTGGCTCGTCCGGCTGGACCCCGAGGTCCTCGACCTCGTCCGAAGGCGGATCGACTCCCACGTCGTCCGTTGTCCGTCAGCTGTCGTCCGGCGCCTCGTCCGACCGCGCGGCGGAACGGGAGTCGGCTGCGACCGGGTCGCCCCCCGAGTCGTCCGACGTCCGGTCGGAAGCCTCGGCCACCACCTTCGCGCGCGCCAGATCGCCCGGCGACACACCGATCCTGCCCAGTGCGGGCGGAAGTTCGATCCCCGCCTGTTCGGCGAGTTCATGGACCGGCGGCAGTGCGCTGATCATGCCCGACAGGAAGTCGGCCGTAGCTCCCTTCCCCCCGCCATTGGCCGACCCCTTCCCCGAGTCCCAGACGGTGATCTTGTCGATCTGGAGGTTCTGGATCGCCTTCACCTGCTCGGCGATGATGGACGGCAGCGCCTCGATCATGAGCAGCGTCGGCGCCATCGACGGATCGTCGCGGCAGGCGTCGATCAGGCGCTGGTACCCCTGCGCCTTGGCCTCGAGGACCTTCTGCGTACCCTCGGCCTCGGCGTTGTACCGGGCCAGGATCGCGTCGGCCTCACCGGCGGCCTCACGGCGCGCCTTCTCGGCGGTGGCGTCCGCCTCGATTTCCACGCGCTTCCGACGAATCTCCTCCTGGACGATCTGCTCCTTCTCGAGCCGCGCGAGCTCCTGCTCACGCTGCGCGATCAGGATCGCCTTCTTCGCCTCCGCCTGGGCGACCTCGGCACGCCGAGCCGCCTCCGCCCGGATCTCGGCCAGCTTGGCGTTCGAGTTCGCGATCTCGGCGTTGGAGCTGTTCTCCCCCTCGACCGCATCCGCCTCGGCCTGCGCCACACGGATGCGTCGCTCGCGCTCGGCGTCCTTCTCGGCAGCCACCGTTTCGGCCTCGCGCTGCGCCATGGCGATTTCCTGGTCGCGCTTCGCCTCTACCTCGCCGGTCACCGACTCGGCCTCGAGACGTGCGACCTCGACCCGCTGACGCTGCTCGGCAGCCTTCCGACCGGCCGCGGTCTGAGCCGCCTCCTCGGCCACACTCACATCCTTCTCGCGGTTCGCCGTCGCCTCACCGCGCGCACCGTCACGCTCCTGCACCGCCACCTCGACCTTGGCGCGGTTGATCGCCTCGGCCGCGGCACGCTTACCGATCGCCTCGATGTAGCCCGAGGCGTCGGTGATGTCGCGGATGTTCACGTTGATCAGCTGGAGGCCGATCTTGTTGATCTCCTCCGCGACGTTCGTGTTGATCAGCGACATGAACTTCTCGCGATCCTTGTTGATCTCCTCGATCGACAGGGTCGCGATCACGAGGCGGAGCTGACCGAGGATGATGTCCTGGGCCTGATCCCGGACCTTCCGCTCGTCGAGGTTCAGGAGCCGCTCGGCCGCGTTGTTCATCAGCACCGGATCGGTCGAGATCCCGACAGTGAAGGTCGAGGGGACGTTCACGCGGATGTTGTTCAGCGAGAGGGCGCCCTCGAGCGGGATCTCGATCACGAGTGGATCGAGGTTCAGATAGGCGAAGTCCTGGATGAGCGGAATGACGAACTTGCCGCCGCCGTGGATGCACTTGGCGGCGCGATCCGCGCCCACCTTGCCGTAGATCACCAGGATCCGATTCGACGGGCACCGCTTGTACTGATGCACCACGAAGAAGACCGCGAAGGCCAGGATCAGGACGACGGATCCGACCACCCCGAGCCACAGGGTGGGCACGTTCCCGCCGCCCGGCAGGATCTGCGCCATCGATGCTGCAATCATCATGCTCATTCGGTCTCTCCGTTTCTTGTTCGATCCCCGGCTTCCTGGCCCGGGCCCGTCTCTTCCGTGTCCATCGACTCGAGGTTCATGCGCGAACCACCTCCACCCGATTGGCGTCCGCGTCTATGGCGACCACCCGAACCGCCGTGTCACGGGGAAGTGCCTCGCCCTTCGTCGTCGCGAACAGGTAGCGCTCCCGATTTCCGATCACGACGCGGACTTCCCCGGTCCCGGACCCCTCCGCCGGAACCTCCGCATACACCGTCCCCGTCGCCTCCAGGGCATGGTACAGCGGCAACGTGCCGCTCGATTGCAGGCTCATCACGAACCGCAGGACCTTCGCGAGGATCCACACCATGGCGATGCCGATCACGACCGCGACCACGAGGGAGATCGACAGCGGGAGACCCGAACCCCGCCACGCGGCGAGTCCTCCCCAGCCGAAACCCATCATGAAGGCCGCGATCGCCTGCAGCGAGAGTATCTCGAAGGCATCGCCCGAATCGTCCAGACCGGCGTCCCCGTCGAACACGTCGGCCCCGTCCAGTCCGTCGAAGCCGCCGGCATCCGCATCCGCACCGCCGATCGCCATCAGCACCATCCGGCCCAGAAAGAACGCCGTGCCCACGATCGCGGGGATCGTGAACCACGTAGCCGTCGGTCCGAAGAGCAGGTCGCTCATCTTTCAGCTCCGTCTGGGTGGGGGTGGCTGCTCGAAGGGACTACGCACGACGACAACGTATTCTTCGCTGGAGGCGCCCGCATCCGATTCGGGGTGGCCCAGGCGAGGGAACGCGGGCACGAAAAACGGGCCGCCCCGGAACGTGTCCGGGACGGCCCGCGAGACCGAAGTGGTTCGGTCTTCAGCTCGAGAGGGCGAGCGTCAGACGGGCGTGACGTTCTCCGCCGCGGGACCCTTGGCCCCCTCGACGATGTCGAACTCGACCTCGGCACCCTCAGCGAGCGTCCGGAAGCCGTCGGCCTGGATCGCCGTGTGGTGGACGAAGCAGTCCTTGCTTCCGTCCGCCGGCGTGATGAAGCCGAATCCCTTCTGGTCGTTGAACCACTTCACAGTTCCCTTGGTACGCATCGTGCGCTCCATAGGTTGTTGCAGTCGGAGCCACGATGAAACGTACTTCCCGACCTACATGTGTTGATGCGCGGAATCCCCCGCGCGCGCCGCGACCACCCTGGCCGCGATCCTACCCACAATGGGCAGGGGAAAGAGTGGTTTTGCAAGGGGTCGATGTCAACGGATTCGTCACGGCCTCCGAACGAGGGTCGGGACGGCCACCCGACCGGCGCCGATCACGCGTCGTCGGAGGGCGCCTCGAGCAGCATGTCGACGGCACGTCGGGCCACCAGTTCCATCTGCTCCGATCGGCGCCGTGCCCACCCGGGCAGGCGGAATGCGTTCGCGCCGAGGGCCAGCACGCCGTAGCCACCCACGATCGGCGGGATGAGCCCCATCTCCGGCGGGAGTCCCATGACGGCGGTCACCGCCCAGCTCCCCGCGGCGAGGAGTATCGACCCCGCACCGATCCGCGTGAGAGGTCGGGCATCTCCCTTCGTCGTCGTGAGCCGGAGCTGGTGGCCGTCCGCGGTCGGCTCCACGCCGACCGTGAGATTGCCGTTCCACCAGTACCTCGTCGTCGGGTCGAGTTTCCCCTTCGCCTTGAAGGTCCGCCGGAGCAGCGAGACGAGCCGCTCCCACTCCTGGTCGGTCGGCTCACGAGGGAGATCCACGGTCCGCCCGACCCCCACGGGAAGCCCGAAATCCCGGTCGACGCGGGCTCCGGAAGGCGCGTGGTCGAGAGCGCGAGCGGCCTCCTCGATCCGAGCTGGCGAGAGCCCGACCTCGTCGCCGATGCGCTTCAGGTCGTCCAGCGAGAGGCGATCGCGAGATCCTTCGGACGTTCTGCGCTCCACCGCCTTCGACGCGGCATCGAAGATCTCGCGCACCTCGTCCTCGTCGTATCGTCGTTCGGTCACCGCCGGCTCCTCGGAATGGTTTCGAACAATACGCGCCGAGCGGGAACTCTCGTCAACGCCGACCCGGCTGCACGGATCGCTCGCGCACGCACCACGAGTGATGTATCGATCACCGCCACCACCCGAATTTGCGCCGTTCCGAATGTAACGGTACCGTTTTCGGTATGACCGATGAAAAGCCTGACCACCCCCCGTCCTGGCACGCCATCCTCGAGGCTGCGGAAATCGAGTTCGACCTCCACGGGTTCGACGGGGTGCGCATCGAACACGTCGCCGACCGGTCCGGGTACAACAAGTCGCTGGTCTACCGGTATTTCGGCGGAAGGGCCGGACTCTGGGACGCGGTCGTCCGGAAGGTGGCGGCCCGACGCGAGTCGAGCATCCAGACCCTTCCGGGCACGGTGGCCGAACTGCTCGCCGCCCTCGCTCGTCGCCTGCGGGACGATCCGTCGGGCACCCGGATCCTCCTGGCCGACGATGGGGCGGAGACGTCGGATGCGGACGACGACCGCGTGGGGCATCACGACGACCTCGTCGGAATCGTGAAACACCTCCAGGCCTCCGGGGAGCTCGCACCCGAGTTCGATCCCGGACTCTTCTATCTGGTACTGCTCGGCGTCGCGTCCCTGCCCATCACGATGCCCCACGTCGCCGGCGCGGTCTCGGGGATGGACCCGACGGGGCCGGAGTTCAGAGAGCGATGGGAGGATACGCTCGTGTGGATCGCCGATGGACTCGCGGGCTGAGCGATGACCGAGCGCAGGAAGGCCTCCGACTTCCGGGACGAAGAAGCGGCGCAGCTCGCGCAGCGGCGGACCATCGACTTCTTCGACGAGCACCTCCGCTGGTGACCCGTCCGTGCCCTTCCTCCGACATCGCAGGATCGGGCGACGTCGGAGGGTCGGGCGAGGTCGGAGGGTCGGGCGTCACTAGTTCCTCAGCGGGACGACGGCGGGACGATCCCGTTCAGGCGCATGTAGGTCACGAGATTCCCGTAGTGCTCGTAGTTGTGCGCAGAGTTGAAGGCCAGCACGCTCGCCGCGGTCATCGGCGTCTGCGGCATGAAGGGGATGGTACGCTCGGCGGCTGCATCGGCGTCGGTCATTCCGTTGTACACCCCGGCGCAGTAGTCGAACCCGGCACTCAACGCGTCCACGATGTCGGCCCTGGTCGTACGCGTCTCCTCGAAGTTCTCGCCGTTCGGGTTCTCCTCGCCCGCGGCCATCGAGCAGAACATGAACTGGGCACCCGCGATGTGCGCGAGCATCTCACCGGTCGATCGGACCTCGGCGGTCGGCCGGAAGTCGTACATCTCCTGGGAGAGGTCCTCCGCGGTCGCCATGATGTTCTGCTGCGTCACGCCGTGCAGTTCGAAGAGGGACCCGGCGAGGCTGGTCTGGGCCGAGACGGCGGAGGGAAGAAGAGCGGCGAGGGCGATCGCCGTGACACCGTGCCTGAGATTCATCGTAGGACTCCGTGGGGGGTGTTGAACTGGATGGACCAAGATAGGATGGGCGTGACGATGCGACACGAGTTTCCCGGAGACGCGAGGACATGACGAGACCCGGAAAGGGGGGACGGGGCTTCGCGGCCCGACGGTCCGTCGCCGTGCGCGACTACCTCGTCTTCCTCCTCAAGCTGACGATCGACGGGCTCAAGGACTTCGTGCTTGTCCCGCTCGCGACGATCGCGATCATCGCCGACCTGCTGATCGGAGGGGAGCGGCGCCCCCGGCTCTTCTACCGGGTGGTTCAGGTGAGCGAGCGATTCGAGATGTGGCTCAACCTGAACGGCGCCCTCGACGAACTCGAGAAGAGCGAGACCGACGATGGTCTCTTCGGGGCCAGCACCGCCGGCTCCGACTCTCTGCTCGGGAAGGTCGAGGGGTGGGTCCGGGGCAAGGACCACGATCGGCCGAAGACCGACGACCCCCAGGGCTAGCCGCCGCCTCAGTTCCAGCTGCAGGCCAGCGCCGGCAGGTCCCCCAGGCCGAACATGTCATCTCCGGGAATCAGGCCCGGAATCGTCCACGCGCCACCCATCGCAGGCTGCCCGATCGGGCTGCCGGGAGGTGCGCCGGGTGCCGGCGCCGGCGGGCTGTCGGCCGGCATGGGGCGGTTCAGGAAGGACTCGATTCGGCGCGAGAGGAGGTAGCCCATGGCGTCCCATCCCCGCCCTTCGGCCGAGGTCAGCACGGGCTGGAGCTGTGACAGCTCGTACGACGCCAGCGCCTGCACCTGCGGCATGGTGCTGCTGCTCGCGAGATCCATGAGTTCGTCGATGTAGACACCCACCACCGCGCGCTGGATCTCGTCGAGGTACGGCCCACCCGCTCCGCCGCCAAGCATCTGGCCACGCAGCGTCGCCAGCACGTCGTCCAGGCCCGGCAGGCTCGGGTCCAGCGCCTTCTGCTGCACCAGTCGGGCGGCCCGCTGCGAATTCAGCAGCTGGCCCAGCGTCACACTCGCTGCGGTGGCCGCCGGAGCGATGGCGTCGAAGGTCGGCCCGGTCCAGCCGCCGAAGAGCTCGTTGCCGCCCAGGTAGCCCCCCGGACGCGGCGGCAGGCTGTCGCGGACCGACTCCGGGACGGCCAGCTCGGCGGGATCGAGCGTACGCATCAGCGCATCGATCGCGGCCTGCTGCACGTCGGCGGGCACCGGGCGCAGCGGCGTCTGGCCGTCGCCGCGAAGCGCGAAGGTGTAGTACTGGCCCCCGAGGACGTTCGCGGCCGCCTCCACCTGATACCGATGATGGAGATACAGCGGCACGAACACGTCCTCCATGAGAGCCACGGGTTCGTCCATGCGGATGTTCGCCAGACCGAACCGGTCGAGCGCGATCCGGCGCACGTCCATCATCCGGTCGAGCTCGGCGGCGAGATCCTCACCGTTGTCCCAGAGGCCCGTGTTCGGATGGACACCCTGGTCGGGTCGGAAGGTCGTACCCTCGGCGATCCCCTCCTGGATGATGGCGTCGAGCGCGGCCTCCTCGTCGGTCCCGTCGGGGAAATCCGAGTAGCCCCACCGGATCGCGATCTCGTCCCAGCGTCCGATCCCGCGGTCGTAGGCATCGTCCACGTTGATCGTCCCGTCGTCCTCGATCGTCGTACGCGGGTGTGGGTAGTCCATGACCGACTGGTTCCCGGCGTCGCGCTGGGCGCTCGAGATGTAGTTGTGGGCCAGACCGATGGTGTGCCCGATCTCGTGCGCCGACAGCTGCCGGATCCGGAGAAGCGACATGTCGAGGATGTCCTGCGGCTGCTCGTCCCCTTCCTGATAGGGCGCCGTGAGCCCCTCACCCAGCAGGTAGTCCTGTCGCACGCGCAGTGAGCCGAGCGTGACATGCCCCTTCAGGATCTCACCGGTGCGCGGGTCCTGGACCGAGTTGCCGTAGCTCCAGCCCCGCGTCGAGCGGTGCACCCACTGGATGACGTTGTAGCGCACGTCCATCGGATCGGCGTCCGCCGGCAGGATCTCGACGCGGAAGGCATCCTCGAACCCGGCCGCCTCGAACGCCTGATTCCACCAGTCACCGCCCTCGATGAGTGCGGTGCGAACCGGCTCGGGCGTGCCGGGATCGAGATAGTAGATGATGGGCTCGACCGGCGGGCTCATTTCCGCGTTCGGGTTCTGCTTCTCGAGCCGGTGCCGGCTGATGAAACGCTGCTGGAGCGGCTCCGGGATCGGCGTCGCGAAGTCGTAGTAGCTCATGCTGTTGAAGCCCGACCGCGGATCGTACCGCCGCATCTCGAAGTCCCCGAGCGCGGGCAGCCGCACGAAGGAGTGGTGCTGCCGGATGGTGAGGGCGGTAGCGGTCGGTGTCACGCTGCGGAGCGTCCCACCCGCGCTGTTCGCCACGAAGGTCATTTCGAGTTCGACCTCCGTGTTGTCCGGGAAGTTGCGCGTGCGCGGCTCGTAGAAGCTGCTGCGCGACTCCTCGAGCCGGAACGAGCCTTGGCTCGACAGCGACTGCGCGAGTCCGAAGGCATCACGCATGAAGAAGTCCGTGGCGTCGACGAGATAGCGGTCACCTGTCCGCGCCTCGATCTCGAAGCCCCAGTGGATCGACGTCGGGAAGCCGTCCTCGACGGACTTCACCTCGAGCGGGTCGTCGCTGTTGGCCCGGAAGCGGTAGTTCGGCTCGACCATCATGATCCGCGGCCCGGTCAGCCGGAAGCGGACGACGGCCTGCGGGCCGAGGTCACCCCGGTTCTGGCCCAGGTCGTTCTGTCCGAGTCCCGCGGGCAGCGAGACGTAGTGGAGGAGGTCCTCGTCGAAGGTCGCGATCTCGAGGTGCATCTCCTGCTCGTCGGCGTCCCAGTACATCGGGATGAAGCCGTCGAGGCGGGTCATCCCCTCGGTCGCTTCCTCGATCGTGGGGAGTCCCTCGTCGGAATCCTGAGCGAGTGCCGGGGAACCGGCGAGTGCGAAGAGTACGGGGACGAGGAGAAGTCGGGCGAACCGCCGCATGGGGCCTCCGGAACGTGATACGGATTCATCGGGACGTGCGAGCCGCGCCCCCGGAGATTCGGGCGGCGCGTCGAAGGTCGCCAATGTGCCGCACCGGGCCGGCCCGCGCCACCGTGCGCGTGAGAGGTCGGGCCGCGCGTACCGGACCGAACGACGGCCGGATGGACACTAGGGCCTGTTCACGCTAAAGGGGTGCGCTCTGTTGCGTCTGAACAGGCCCTAGTTCCCGGCGGTGTCGGCAGCCGGCGGCATGGGCCTCGTGAGTGTCGCATACACCGTGTCGAGTACCTGACGGAAGAGGTCCACCGGTACCGCACCCGGAATCGGCTGACCGAGCCCCGCGATGAAGAAGGTCGGTGTGCCCCGCCCGCCCGAGTTCGCGAAGAAGGCGGTTCCGGAGGCGATCCGGGACGCATGACGGTTCTCCGCCACGCAGGCCTCGGCGGCCGCGGGGTCCCCTCCCGCCTCCTCGACGATATCCAGCAGCACCGGCATCGGATCACCGCCGGCGCGCTTCCACTCGGACTGACGCTCGAAGAGGGCGTCGCTCACCTCGGTGAAGAGGCCCTGTTCGCCGACGCACTCGCCCACCTGCGCGGCCTCGATCGCGTTCGGGAAGATGCCGAGCAGCATCGGGACGTACTTCCACCGTACCTTTCCGGTCTCCACGTACTCCTCACGGAGCGTGGGGAAGGTCTCCAGATGGAATTGACGGCAGTATCCGCAGCCGAAGTCGCTGAACTCCAGCACCTGGACCGGGGCGTCCTCCTCGCCGAAGTCGAAGCCCAGCGTGTCGAGATCGACCCGCTCGATCGGGAGGTGCTCGTTGAGGAAGTCGCTGATCGCATCCTGCGCGGGCGCCGCCGCGGACATGCGACGGGTGTCGTCCTGAGCGAGCTGCTCCCGCGACCCGAGCAGCTCGGCGGACAGACCGTCGACGCCAGAGGAGCCGGACCGGGCGCCGGCATCGCCGTCCCCACCGGAACAGGCCGCGACCGCGACTGCGAGTACGAGCGACCAGGCGAGGCGATACGTCATTGGATCTCCACAGGTATGAGCTGGCCCAGACCGGCCAGATACTGATTCAGCGTCGTGAACTGTCCCGTCACCATCAGGATGCCGAGGACCATAAGGATCACACCGGCACCCCGTTCGACCCAAGGGAGCCAGCTGCGAATCCGCTCGGCTCCGGTCAGGAACCAGTTGAATGCCAGGGCCGCCGCGAGGAAGGGGATGGCCAGCCCGAGCCCGTAGACACCGAGCAGCAGCGTGGCCTCGACCGTGGTGTGCTCGAGCCCCGCGAAGAAGAGGATCGACCCCAGCACCGGTCCGATGCACGGGGTCCATCCGGCCCCGAATGCCAGCCCCACGACGAAGCTGCCGAACAGTCCGCCGGGGTGACGCGCGAGATGAATCCTTCGCTCTCGCTGAAGCCACCCGATGGAGCGGAACGCACCGAGCAGATACAACGCGAACAGGATGATCACCGCCCCACCGATCCGCGTCATCGCCGGCAGCCACTGCGTCACGGTCTGGCCGAAGACGGACGCGGTGGCACCCAGCGTCATGAAGACGACGCCGAACCCGAGACCGAAGGCGAGCGAGTGGACGAAGGCACGGCGGCGGGTCGCCGCGGCACCTCCCTCCGCCAGCTCGTCGATCGTCACGCCGGAGACGAAGGTGACGTACCCGGGCACGACCGGCAGGACGCACGGCGACAGGAACGACAGCAGCCCGGCCACGAAGGCCAGGCCGAAGCCGACGTTGAGTTCGAGGCCCTGCATCAGGTGTGCGTCATGATCGGAGGTCGGGGGCGGGCGGTCGGGTGTGCGGAGGTCAGAAGCTGAAGTTGCGCACCAGGCGCTTCTCCGTCTCGCCCTCGAGCTCCGCCTCGACCTCGATGTACTCCTCGAGGCCGCTCCCCCTGAGCTTGCCACGGAACAGCTGATCCAGCTGGAAGACGCCCGCCGAATTGGTCATCTCGATGCACAGCTTGATCGGCCGGGTCTCACCCGGCTCGATACGGACCGCCTCGATGGCGGCGGCCGACACGGAGTGGATGCTGAGCGATCCGGCCTCGAAGGGAATCCGCGACCGCCCCTTCGCCATGTCCAGCGCGTCGGCGATCCGAACGACTCCGGCCTCGACGGTCAGGGGGCGTCCGCCCGCGCGGTGACTCGTGATCGCGTGCAGGATCTCCGACTCCATGAAGACCCGTTCCCGCGGCGTGTAGATGCCGTCGAGCAGGTCGACGAGTTTACGGCGGGCGATGAAGAGGGAGAACGACTCGTGCTCGTCGCGGTGAATCGACATCCCGATGTCGTGCAGGAGGGCACCCATCGCGACCACGATCTCCGCATCCGTCGGGTCCATGCGGTACGTCTCCACCACCGACGGCCGCACACCCGCGTCGATGAGCAGCCTGAGCATCCGCACCGCGATGTTGGTCACGATCTTCACGTGCACGGGCCCGTGGTCGGTCATGCCGAGCCGCTCGATGGCGGTGACGTTGGACGCGAGCCAGAGACCGTAGAGTTCGTCGTCCGCGTTCACCCGCTCCAGGACCGCGTGCAGCTTCGGATTGTGACGATCGGGCACGCGCATCTCGATCCGATCGGCGAATCGCCCCTCGACCGTCGGGTCCGCGGGGTGATCCCCTACATGCTCTGTCTCGAATCGACTCATCGTCTCGGCTCCTCAGGTTCGTCCGTCTCCGTCCACACCTCTTTCCACGACCCCGGGATCGCCGACACCCCGTCCATCACGACCACAGTGCCCGCGATACGGTCGTGCACGCACTGGCGGTTTCGATCCCAGAACACCTGCATGAAACCCATCAGCCCGGTCGCGATCCCGGCCGCGTAGCCTCCGGCGCGTTCGAGGGAGGGCAGCCAGGTGAGAGGCTGACCGTCCAGACGCACTACACGAATCCGCGTCGCGAGTTTTCCGACGGTGCGCCCCTTCAGGACCACGGTGGCGACCGTGAAGTAGAGCGTCCACACACCGAAAGCCGAGCCGAGCTGACCGAACACGTCGCGGACCAGCGCGAAGAATCCGGTGTCCGCTTCCTCCTCCGCGACCGCGAGATCCTCCCGCAGCTCCTCGATCCGGGCGGCGCGGCTTTCGGCGGTTCGCTCGAGCGCTCCGACGGTGTCCGACGCGAACAGCTCGACCGCGCGTCCTCGAAGCGTAGCCTCCCACACATCGGCCGGGATCATGCCGGCGGAGATCTCCACGGAATCGGGGGCGTCGCCGGCTTCGAGAGTGACCAGCGCGGCCGCCACCTCCGACGGATCGAGCGCGGCGGCCTCGGCGGTGAGCACGGAATCGACGGCGCTCGCCGACGCGGAGGGGGCCAGCCCCTCGAGCTGTCGGGCGAGCTCCGGCAGGTCGTCGAAGTCCTCGATGCCCTCGACCTGGATCCCCTGTTCCGCGAGCCCACCGATCGCCCGGTCGATCTGGGCCTCCCGGAAGTCGTCGCGGCTGCCGAGCCACACGAGTCCCACGATCAGGAGGACCAGGGCCCCCAGGCATCCGATGGATCCGCGAAACATCCACGTGGACACGCGTCCGAGCTGGCCTTCGGTCCAGGAACCGGCGGGGGTCCGGAAGGCGAGCTGCAGCATGGCCAGGCCGATCACGCCCCAGAGGAAATAGCCCCACCCCGAAACGAAGGCGGTGATCAGTCCGATCACGACGAGATCGATCCCCATCGCGCCGGCGCGCCGGGCGGGCGTCGCCAGAGGCAGGCCGAGCATCTCCTCCGACACGTCGAAGGCGTCGGGCGTGACGATCGAGCGAGGATCGCGAACGTTGGTCGTCATGGTCGGTGGTGCCGGTGCAGCCGCTCCGGAGACGGTCGTGCGCGGGTTCCCAGCCTCAGTCGCCCCGGTCGATCAGGCGAGCGAGGACGAAGCCCGCCGCGGCGCCGAGGAGTGCGGTTCCGGCCAGCGTGCGAGCATCCGTTCCGAAGCCCGACGATCCGGAGAGTACCGAATCGTCGCCGCTCTCGATCCGGACGAGCGTCTCCTCCTCCTCCAGTTCGCACTCCGCGCACGTGACGATGCCCCGATCCCGCGCGGTCCGGTTCGCATACTGCATCTCGCCGCCGCATTCCGGGCAGTCGAGTCCGGCCGGCAGCGGCTCGATGAGCGCGTACAGGGCGCCCTTCGACAGGTTCAGGTCCTCGGCCAGGTCGTTCACGCTTCGGTCGGAGCCCCAGTAGAGCTCGTTCGCGTGGTCGCCGGATGCCTGCTGGGAGTTGGTCTTGGACATGGTGCTCCTCGCCCGTGAATGAGTATCTGAAGTATAGGGATTCTGGGCACGACCGTCGAAGAGTCGGGTAGCGCTGTCCGGGAAGGACGAACACCGGGGGGCACATGAGAACACGGCAACAGATCCTCGATTCGCTCGAAGTCGGCTACGTCCGTGCCCTCGAGGCCGCGAACGCGCGCGAGGACACGGCCGAGGCGACCCGCCTCGAACTGGACTTCGTGCGTGATCAGCTGCAGCTGGAGGTACTGCTCGATCTCCGGGCGCTCCTCCTTCCCGACGAACCCGCCGACGACGCGGATCCCGGTGGAAGCGTCCGGGGAATCCTCGATACCGCCGCCAAGCTCCGGAACCTGACCCGACTTCGATGAAGATCTACACCCGTACCGGCGATGCCGGCGACACCGCCCTCTTCGGGGGTGGCCGCGTATCGAAGGACCACCCGCGCGTCGCCGCGTATGGCGCCGTCGACGAACTCAACGCGGCGCTCGGCTGGGCCGCGACGCAGATCGTCGACGAACCGCTGCGGGAGCGCCTCCTCACCCTGCAGCACGACCTCTTCACGATCGGGGGCGCCCTCGCGGCGGTGCCGCGCGAGGACGGGTCCCGTCATCCGCACCTGCCCCCGCTCCCCGTCGACCGCGCGGCCGAGATGGAGGGGTGGATCGACGAGGCATCCGGCGAACTGCCCGAGCTGAGAGAGTTCGTGCTTCCCGGCGGCACCCCCGGGGCGGCCGCGCTTCATCGCGCACGCACCATCTGCAGGCGCTCCGAGCGGAAGGTCGTCCACCTGGCCCTCCACGAGGCGGTCGAGGAGGACGTGATCGTCTACCTCAATCGTCTGAGCGACCTGCTCTTCTCGATGGCGCGCCTCGCGAATCACCGTGCCGGACACCCCGACGTCACCTGGAAGAAGTGAGCGTTCGAGCGCGCGAGATGATCGCGCGTCTCGAAAGGATCTGGCCGGATGCGGGAATCGCGCCATCGGCGTGCGCATCCCTCGTCGATCGCGCGGAACGGGCGATGCAGAGCCGGAGCACCCGGTTCGCAGACGAACACCATCCGGCGTTCCTCCATCCGCTCCGGACGGCGGTGCTTCTGCTCGAAGCCGACGAGACGGACCCGCAGGCCCACACGGTCGCCCTCGAGCTGGACACGGAGGGTGGAGGCGGAGCGCCGGACCGTGCGGAAGTCCGTGCACTCCTCGCGGCACGGGCCGACGAGCGGCTCGAGATGCTGGTCCTCGCGGAGCCCTGGCTCCTCCACACCTGGCTGGCGGAGCGGCTCGACCAGATCCGACACCTGCACCTCTGGGCCGGCCCCGATCGAACGCGGACCGCACTCGAACGGGCGGAGCGCGAAGAACTGCCGCTCGCCCGCCGCGTGGGAGGACGCCTGGAGCGCGCCTGGGTCGACTGGCTGGACAAGGCACACCGATACCGCCTGGTGGAGCGTTCGGAGACCCGCCCGGTCGATGACGCGGGCGGACCCTGACGGCCCCGTCGGAGGTATTCTCGACGGCACCTCCGACGGTCTTGCGGGTGCACCGTGGTTCGTTCATCATGTTGCCGACCCCCGCCCGGACAACGACCGGTCGGGAGCCTCACCACCTGAACATTCCGGAGTTCCTTCGTGGCGTACATCATCACCGAGCCGTGCATCGATACCAAGGACGCGAGTTGCGTCGAAGTCTGCCCGGTCGATTGCATCTACGAAGCGGAGGACCAGTTCTACATCCATCCGGACGAGTGCATCGACTGCGGCGCTTGTGAGCCCGAGTGCCCCGTGCAGGCGATCTTCCCGGACACCGACGTCCCACCGGAGTGGACCAGCTTCATCGAGAAGAACCGGGAGCACTTCGGCTGATGCCGATCGTGTCCCGCCCGCTCGAACGCGGCTCCGGCGTCCTGCCGGAGCCGCGTTTTTTCGTTCTGCTCCTGGCGATCGCCGTCGGGACAGCCGCATGCACGGTCGAACCCCGACCGATCGACGACGGTGGGTCCGAAGCGCCGACGTCCACGCTCGCCGGCGTCGAAGCCATGCTCGACGCGTCCGCGGCATCCTGGAACGCCGGCGACCTCGACGGCTTCCTCGACGACTACACCGGGGATCCGGACCTCGCCTTCGTCGGCGCCAGCGGAGTCACTCGCGGCATTGCGGAGGTCCGCGCCCGGTACGAGACGGGATACTGGAGCACGGGCGCGCCCCGCGATTCCCTGCGGTTCGAGGACATCGAGGTGCGGCCGCTGGGCGACCGCCACGCTCTGGCACTCGGTCGTTACGTGCTGTACCGGCCCGCCGGGTCGGGAACGCCCGAAGACACGGTCACCGACCCGAACGCGGCCGGTCGCGGCGATGGAGCCGCGGACGGTGAGACGGTGACGTCCACCGGGTGGTTCTCGCTGGTTCTCGGACTGGACGACGGCCGCTGGCGAATTCTGCACGACCACACGTCGGAGCTGACGACCAACTGACTGGAAGGGGGCGCGACATGAACCCGGACATGAACCCGGCGGTACGTGACGGCGACCCCGCCGCCCTCACGCGGGCGCTCGTCGCGATCGAGTCGATCAACCCCGTGCTCGAGCCCGGAGGGTCGGGGGAGGAAGCGATTTCCCGATTCGTCGCCGATCTGCTGATGGAGTGGGGACTCGACTCCGTTCGGAGCGAGTGCGCCCCCGGTCGGTTCAACCTCCGCGCCGGCCTGGGGCAGGGCGACGGGCCCACCCTGCTGCTGAACGGGCACCTGGACACCGTGGGCGTCGATGGAATGACGGTCGATCCCTTCGGCGGGGCCGTGGTTCGGGAGACGGGGGAAGAGCGGATGACCGGTCGAGGCGCCTGCGACATGAAGGCGGGCCTCGCGGTGATCCTCGCGACCGCGTACCGACTGCGGGACGCCGACGTCCCGGGTCGCCTGGAGCTCCTCTTCACCGCCGACGAGGAACACGCCTCCCTCGGAATGCAGGCCGCCGTGAAGGAGGGAGTCGAAGCCGATTTCGCGATCGTCACGGAGCCCACCTCCCTTGCGGTGATGCCGGCCCACAAGGGGTTCTCATGGGTTCGGGCCCGGGTGGCGGGGCGCGCGGCACACGGCTCGCGTCCCGACGTGGGCATCGACGCGATCCGGTCGGCAGCGCGATTTCTGACCGCACTCGACGGTCTGGAAGCGCGTCTCGATGCGGCGCCCGCGCACCCACTGCTCGGCCACGGATCCCTGCACGCGGGCACGATTTCCGGGGGGCAGGCCCCCTCGGTATACCCCGAGCTGTGCGAAGTCCGGCTGGAGCGTCGAACGCTTCCCGGGGAGGACCCGCGCGCCTTCGAGGCAGAACTCGCCGACGTGGTGGCGGCGGTTCGGAGCGAACACCCCGACGTCTCCGTCGAACTGGAGACCGAGCTCGTGCGGGACGGCTCCGACGTGTCGCCGGATCACCCCGGGGTCGCGATGCTGCTCGACACCCTCGAAGCGGATGGACTGCCGCGACGGGTGGAGGGGATGACGGCGTGGGTGGATGCCGCCTTCCTCAACGCCGCCGGAATCCCCTCGATATGCTTCGGCCCCGGCTCGATCGAGCAGGCCCACTCGGCGGACGAGTGGGTGTCCCTGCAGGAGATCGAGCGCGGGGCCGAAGTCCTCACGCGGTTCGCGCGAGGCTTTCTGAGAGTCCGGCGCTAGCGGCTCGTCACCACGATGGCGCCGGACGTCTGCCCCATGCCGTACTCACGCTGTGCCTCTCGCGGCTCCAGGTAGCGCGCCTCGGCGACGGAGGAGACGAGAATCGTGCGAAGCTCGCTCGTCCCTCCGAGCTCGCGGCCGTCGAGCCAGACCTTCACCTGGTCCTCGCCACGGGTCCGGAGCCACTGGCGACGCTCCGTCTGGATCGCATCGTAGAGCGTGCTTCCCGCGAAGGGAGTGAGCATCTCGGCAGTCAGCACGTCACCGGCACCGGGGGCGGAGCCGCCGCCCTGCATGGCGGCATTGGTGCCGGGTGCGCACGCACCAATGACCAGCAGAAGTGCGAACAGGGGAATGGAAAGACGTCGCATGAATCCTCCGTAGGAGTCGTGAACCCCACGTCGTCGTGGGAAGGTCGGTTGAATCACACCTCTCGCGCGTGAAGCGTTGAGGTGCGTACATGAAGTCGCAGGCCGTACACAATTCAGGAGAAGCCGCCGCGATGCAAGGCCACGCATCGGGTTCCCCGGACCGCGAGCTGCTGGTTCTCGGGCGGATCCGGACGATGGACCCGTCGACACCCGCCGTGCGAGCCATGGCCGTTCGGGACGGCGTGATCGCTGCTCGGGGCACCCGGTCCGAGGCAGCAGGCATGCTGTCCTCCGACGCACCGGTGCTGGACGTGGGCGAGCGCCTCGTTCTGCCCGGGCTGATCGATGCGCACGCCCATCTGGTGGACGGCGGACTTTTCCTTGCGGCCCTGGACCTCGACGGGGTCACATCCAGGAGCCAGTGGGACGCGCGTGTTTCGGCGCACCTCGATACCCATGAGGGAGCCTGGGTGACGGGGGGTGGGTGGGATCACGAGCGTTGGGGCGGGCGCCTGCCCGATCGAGCGTGGCTCGATACCCACACCGGCACGCGACCGGCGCTGCTGATGCGATCGGACCTTCACATGGCGCTCGCGAGCAGCGCCGCCCTGACTCGTGCGGGAATCGATCGGGACGGACGGACCGCCGATCCGGACGGGGGGCAGATCGTTCGCCGCGAGGACGGGACGCCGACCGGGGTCCTGCGCGACACCGCGATCGAGCTGGTGACGGCACACATGCCGGCGCCCGAACCGGCGGAGCTCCGCGCGGCCGTGGAGCGAGCGGTCGCTCACGCACATCGACACGGCGTCACCCAGATCCACGACATGGGAGAGCTCCCCCCCTCGTGGCGTGACCTCGACATCCTCGAGGCCATCGACGCCGAGGGTCTTCTGAGCCTGCGTGTCTCCGTCGCGACACCTGTGGGGGACTGGAGCCGGCTCGCCGACCGCATCGCCTCCCGTGGACGGGGCGGAGAGTTTCTTCGCTGGGGCGGCGTGAAGGGGTTCGTCGACGGAAGTCTGGGCGCGGGGACGGCCCGCTTTCACGAGCCCTTCGACGACCTGCCGGACAGCCGCGGGCTGGTCGTGAACGACCCCGACCAGCTGAGATCGGACATCGAGAGCGCCTGGGACGCAGGCATCCAGCCGATCGTGCACGCCATCGGCGATGCTGCCGTGGACTGGCTCGTCGACGTGTTCGAGGGTCTCGGGCCCGTCCGGGGCGATCTTCCACCGCCGAGAATCGAGCACGCCCAGCACCTCGGTCCCGACACCGCCGAACGGATGGCACGGTCGGGTGCGATCGCCTCGATGCAGCCGGTCCACCTCGTCGCGGACGCCCCATGGCTCGAACGGAGGCTGGGAGTCGAGCGCGCGAGTCGGTCCTACGCCATCCGTACGCTCGCCGAGGCGGGCGTTCCGCTCGCCTTCGGCAGCGACTGGACCGTCGCACCCCTCGACCCGCTGGTCGGCATCCGTGCCGCGGTCGAGCGGCGCGGCGTGGACGGGACGGTGTTCGAGACGGACGAGGCGATCGGCTGGGAGCAGGCGCTCGCCGGCTACACCCGAGGTGCCGCGGCGGCGGCGGGCTTTCGTGACCGGACCGGAATTCTTGCGCCCGGGGCGTGGGCGGACTTCGTCGTTCTCGAAGAAAACGAGCCGCTCGACGCGTATGATGGGTCGTACGAAGGGCTGGGCGACGCGCGAGTGGCGCGCACCTTCGTCGGAGGAGCGCAGGTGTATCGACGGGAGACGGGATGAACGAGGAAAAGAGGGGAGCCGCCGGAAGCCGCTCGAGCGAGCGGGACCGGGAGGCGGTGATCGATCGGCTGTCCGACGCCTTCGCCGACGACCGCCTCGGGATGGAGGAGTTCGAGCGACGGCTCGAGTTGGCGCACCGGGCGGAGACCTCCGAAGAACTCACGGAGCTCCTTGCCGACCTGCCACGTGAGGCGGCCCCCGTGGCGCGGCGACCCGATCCGGTTCCGAGCCACCCCTCCACACCCCGTCCACCCGCGCCTGTGCGGGTCCCCGAGAAGTCGCTCGTGGCCGGCGTCCTCGGGGGCGGCGACCGGAGTGGCGGCTGGGTACCGGCCCGGAATACCACCGCCATCGGCGTCATGGGAGGCGTGAGTCTGGACCTCCGGGAAAGCCCCTTGGCGTCCGGCGTGACCGAGATCGAGTGCTACACGCTGATGGGCGGGATCGACATCATCGCGCCCCCCGGCGTGCACATCGAATGCAACGGGATCGGGTTCCTGGGCGGATTCGAGTACCGGCAGGAGGAGCCGCCGATGGATCCGGACGCACCCGTTCTCCGCATCAGCGGCTTCGCCGTGATGGGGGGCGTGAGCGTGTCGGTGCGGGAGCCCGGCGAGAGCGCGGGTGACGCGAAGCGCCGACGCCGCGCCCTCAGAAAGGAGCGGCGCCGGGCTCTGCGCAGAGGAGACTGATCGGGGCGCCGATCAGCAGTGCTCGGCGTACGCCTCCTGCAGGCCCGCCGCGATCTGCTGCGGCGTGCTCCCCTCGATCTGGTGACGCTCCATCATCCAGACCAGCTCCTGGTCCTTGAACAACGCCACCGCCGGCGAAGAAGGCGGGTAGCCCGTGATGTACTGGCGTGCGCGCTCGGTCGCCTCGAGATCCTGACCGGCGAACACCGTGGTGAGCAACTCGGGCTTCGGCCCCTCCTGCAGCGACAGGTACACGCCGGGACGGGCCGCGCCGGCGGCACAGCCGCAGACGGAATTCACGACCAGGAGCGTCGTCCGGGTCTCGCTTCCGAGCACCTCGTCGACGTCCTCGGCGGAGCGGAGTTCCTTGAATCCGATGCGCACCAGGTCCTCTCGCATCGGGGCAACCAGCATCTCGGGGTACGGCATATGCCTGTCTCGTTCTTCCAGTGGGCGTATCTGCTTCGTGAACGCGTTCGTGAACGCGGCCCGGGCGGGCATCGGTTGCCGCCGGCGCGCACGCCCTAGAAGATAGCATGTCTGCCCCGCCGGGACCGCAGCCCCCCTGATGACACAGCCGATGCCTCGTCCAGCCACCCTTCGAACCGCCCCGATCCTCGCCTCTCTGCTGGTCGGCGCGATCCTCCTGGCGGCGTGCTCCACTCCGGACGACGGCGAACCCGGTCGGGATGATCCGCCCGGGTCGACGTCGGAGACGGTGGAGTCCGTCCCCAACGCGGTCAGGGCGGGGAATCCCGCCGGTGAGGCCATGCTCGACCCGGACGGCCCCCGCCTCGCCTATCCGACAGCGGGCCTCACGGACACGCTGCCGGGATCGGCATGGACGGTCGCGGACTGGGAGATCTTCCGGGATGCCGTGACCACGGCGACCGATGCCGAGGTCGCCGAGCTCCCGCTGGGCGACGCCGTGGGGCGCGTCGGCTCGCTGTTCGTCGGGTGGCCCTACACGCCCCAGACGCTGGAGGCGCCGTGGATCGAGGCCGCCGCGGCCGGAGCGCCCATGGACGGGTCCCTCGAGCGGCTGGTCATCAACCTCCGGGAGTTCGACTGCGTCTCCTTCGTCGAGAACGCCCTCGCGCTCACGTGGTTCGTGCGCACGCACGGAACCGGCCTCCTCGACGATCCGGAGACCGCCCGCTCGACCTACGAGGATCTCATCGTCTCGCTGCGGTACCGGGACGCCACCGTGGACGGCTACGCCAGCCGACTCCACTACTTCACCGAGTGGCTCGGCGACAACGCGCGGCGCGGGTCCCTCGAGCTGATTCACCCGGATCTCGATCCCGCCCTCGACGACGAGCCGATCGACTTCATGACCACCCATGTCGAGGCGTACCCCGCGCTGGCCGACGATCCGGAGACGGTCGAGCGGATCCGGCGGATGGAGGCCCGGCTGAATGCGGACCTGCCCCGGCCCTGGGTGCCCGGTGACCGGATCTCAGGGGTGTCAGACCGGATCCGAACCGGCGACGTGATCGCCGCGACCTCGACGGTCGAGGGCCTCGATGTAGCGCACACCGGTATCGCGATCCGGCTCGACGGTGAGATCCACCTGATGCACGCCCCGCTGGTCGGATCGGAAGTCCAGATCTCACCCGTGCCGCTGGCGGATCGTATCGCGCGCATCGAGGGGCAGGACGGCATCCTGGTGGCGCGTCCGCTCGAGCGCTGAGCGACGCGGGCGTGGCCGGACCGGGCGCTGTTCAGCCGAAGGCGATCGGCAACAGGACCACCGCCATGACCGTCACCACCACGACGGCGAGCAGGTTCATCCACACGCCCGCCTTCACCATGTGGCGGATCTCGAGGTAGTCGGCACCGAAGACGATCGCGTTCGGCGGCGTCGCGACCGGCAGCATGAACGCCATCGACGCGGCCAGCCCGGCCGTAACCATCAGCGGAAGCGCGGGCGTACCCATGGCCGCCGCGGCGCCCACCAGCAGCGGCATCGCCAT
>Ga0102929_1000088_pt1 | contig 47526 bp, 41 predicted proteins | sample SalPonR1_B_D2_MG_FD_78510 | JGI IMG/M metagenome (GOLD analysis project Ga0102929, IMG submission 78510) | Salt pond soil microbial communities from South San Francisco under conditions of wetland restoration - Salt Pond MetaG R1_B_D2_MG | ecosystem: Environmental > Aquatic > Marine > Intertidal... | reverse complement strand
GCGCCTCGGCGACCTCGGCCGGCTGCAAGCATTACGTATTGCCGCCGCGGGGGTGCCTGCCACAGCATGGTGAGTGCAAGGAAAGACCGCGAGCGCCTGGTTTCAGACCCCGCGTGCGGCGGTGCCGGCGCGGGCAGTTTCGGGAGGAGACATGACTATGCCCAAGACCCCCTCGTGGCCAGGGACATGGCCGCTGCTGTCACTCGTCATCCCGCTCCTCGTCTTCGCCGTCCCCGCCGGGGCGGAGACTCTGGTGAAGACATTCACCGGCTCAGGGCCGGACACGACGCCCCGCTTCGAGGTGGAGGGCCCCTGGCGGGTGGACTGGGAGGCCGAGAGCGAGCATCCGCTGCTCTCCGCCTTCTACACGAACCTGTACGACGCGGAGACGAGCGAATACCTCGGCTTCATTACCCAGCTCCGGGGCACCGGCGCCGGCTCCAAGCTCATCCGGGAGAGCGGTGAGTTCCGCATCGGCATCTCCGGCAACGACGTGGACTGGACCCTCAGGATTGTCGCGCTGAGCGACGACGAGGCCGAGGCGCTGGAAGCCGCCGCGGGCCGGGCGCGGCGCGCGGAGCTGCCTCCGCCGGCGCGGCCGGAACCCTCCACGCTGGTGGCCGCCGGCTCGTTCATCGGCTGGAACGTGGTGGACGAGCGCACGCTGGACCTCGCCACCGGCGAGGACGGGCTCGTGCTGGAGGTGACGCTGTCCGGGCCCTGCCCGGGCCTGACGGAGACCGAAGAGGTGCTCTTCGTGACGCCGGAGACCGGCGCGACCAACGTCTACGACTCGATCCTGCTGGACGACGGAACCCGCTGCTACTTCGAGCGGGTGGTGCCTCAGTATCGCTAGGCCGCCAGGCCGCTGGACCACCGGCCGACAGCGCCGGCGCCGCGGTCGGATCCGCCCGGAGGCGCCGGCCGCGGCTAGGGCGACGGGCGGGCCGCCGCGCGGGCCCGGTCGACGACGCGATCGAGGCGCTCGAGGTGGGAGCCCGGCCAGTAGACGCGCCCGCACCCGGTGCAGCGGCGGAAGTCGCGGTAGACCAGAAACACCTGCAGCGGCACGACCCGGGCGGCCTCCCGCCGGCCGATCGGCACGCACTCGCCGTTGCACTCCAGGCAACGGGTATACGCCGCGAAGTCCGGCCCCAGGTGAAGTGCACGGACCACCTCCTCCAGCTGGGCGTCCGGCTCGGTGGAGCGCAGCCAGTAGCCGTGGGTCACGCGACCGTTACGCAGGATGCCGATGTCCCGGGTCAGGATGATGCGGCGCTCGGCGAGTGCGCGGTCGATGATCTCCTCGTCGCCGAGGTCGTTGCGCCACACCGTGTCGAAACCGAGCAGGCGCAGATACCGGGCCAGGGTGCCGAGATGGACGTCGGCGATGAAGCGCGTCACCCGCAGCGGCGCGGGGCGCAGCCGTACCAGGGGCGAGACGTCGAGGCGTTCGAACACCGGATATACCGCCACCCGCTCGCCGCCGCGCAGCCGATGGCCGAAGCCCACCGACTCGCCGTCCACCAGGATCACGTCGATCTCGGTGTGGGGCACGCCGAGGGCCTCGACGGTGTCCTTCACCGAGGGCGTGTCGGTAAAGCGGTGGACGAAGCTGCGCTTGCGCCGGGCCGGCGCCAGGAAGTCGTTCAGCTCCTCGTAGAAACGGAACTCCGCCTCGTGTACGCGCTTGGCGTGGGGATCATCGCAAGGAGCTGCCATTTTTCGGGAGTACGCGGTACGGCGCGGCACGGTGGTAGTGTGTGGGAGGGCCTTCAGGCCCGGTACTGTGGGAGGGCCCCTCAGGCCCGGTACTGTGGGAGGGCCTTCAGGCCCGATTCCACAAAAGGGTTTCATTGCCGCCCCCTTCACCGCTAAATGGTACCCCAAATGCAGGAAACCGCCGTCAACGTCGTCTGGTTCGGGTTCGTCGCCAGCCTCGTGGCCGGGCTGGGCACCGGCGTCGGCGCCTTGGGGGTGTTCTTCGTTCGCCGGCTGACGGACGCCACGGAGGATCTGCTGCTGAGCTTCGCTGCCGGCATCATGCTGGCCGCCTCCTTCTTCTCACTGCTGCTCCCGGCCATTGGTTACGGCGAGGCGGAATTCGGCGGCCGGCAGGCAGCTGTCGCCGTGGTGATCGCGGGCCTCGCGCTCGGCGCGCTGGCGCTGGCCGGCATCCACCGCTACGTGCCCCACGAGCACTTCCTGAGCGGACGCGAAGGGCCCGACACCGCGGCACTGGAGCGCATCTGGCTGTTCATCATCGCCATCACGCTGCACAACTTCCCCGAGGGCATGGCCGTCGGGGTGGGCTTCGCCGGCGGCAACATCGACAACGGGCTGTCGCTGGCCGCCGGCATCGGCATCCAGAATCTGCCGGAGGGCCTGGCGGTGGCGGTTTCGCTGGTCGGCGCCGGCTATTCCCGCATGCAGTCCTGGCTGGTGGCCTTCCTCACCGGGCTGGCGGAGCCGGTCGGCGGGCTTTTCGGCAGCGCGGCGGTGTCGGTGGCAGGGCCGATGATGCCCTGGGCGCTGGCCTTCGCCGCCGGCGCCATGCTGTTCATCATCAGCGACGAGATCATCCCGGAAACCCACCGCCGCGGGCTGCAGAACGTCGCCACCTTCTCGCTGCTGGCGGGTTTCGCCGTGATGATGTATCTCGACGCGACCCTGGGATGAATCGGCCCGCGGCACCTTGATCCGGCCGAAGCCGCGCCCATGTCCGAGGTAGGAACCCGGAAAAGGAGGATCGCGCATGGCCGACAAGAGCACCTATCAGAAGAAGCTGGAAGCCCAGCTCGAGGAATGGAACGCCGAGATCGACAAGCTGCAGGCGCGGGCGAAGGCGCGGCAGGCGGATGCCGAGGACGACTATTCCGAGGCTCTCGAGGATCTGAAGTCCCGCCGCGACGAGATGAGAAAGCGCCTCGAGGAAATGAGGGAGGCCGGCGACGACGCCTGGGAGGATCTCAAGGCCGGTGCCGACAGCGCCTGGCAATCGATGTCCGCCGCCGTAAAATCGGCCACGTCGCGCCTGAAACCGTAGACTGTCTTGCGAGCGCCGGCCGGGTGCGGCCCGGTCGGCGCCTCTCTTTGTCCGCAGATCGAACACACACAGCAAGGAGCCAGCGATGGGTTTGCTCGTAGACGGCCAGTGGCAGGACCAGTGGTACGACACCGACTCCACCGGCGGTAAGTTCAGGCGCCAGGAACAGGCATACCGTAACTGGGTCACTGCCGACGGCGAACCGGGCCCCTCCGGCGAGGGCGGTTTCGCGGCCGAGCCCGACCGCTACCACCTGTACGTTTCGCTGGCCTGTCCCTGGGCTCACCGCGCGCTGATCGTGCGGGCGCTGAAGGGACTGGAGGCGATGCTGCCCGTCTCGGTGGTGCACTGGTACATGGCCGAGCACGGCTGGACCTTCGAGCCCGGCCCGGGTGTGGTCCCGGACCCGATCCACAACGTGGAGCGCCTCTACCAGCTCTACCAGAAGGCGGACCCCACCTTCACCGGCCGGGTGACCGTGCCGGTGCTCTGGGACCGCAAGCTCGACACCATCGTCAACAACGAATCCTCGGAGATCATCCGCATGCTGAACTCCGCCTTCGACCACCTCGGCGCGGAACCCGGCGACTACTACCCGGAGCCGCTGCGCGAGGAGATCGACGCGGTGAACGAGCGGGTGTATCACACGCTGAACAACGGCGTGTACAAATCCGGCTTCGCCACCACCCAGGAAGCCTACGAGGAGGCCGTGCATCCCCTGTTCGAGACCCTGGACTGGCTGGAAGAGAGGCTCGCCGCCTCACGCTGGCTGGTGGGCGGCACCCTCACGGAGGCGGACATCCGGCTGTTCACCACGCTGGTCCGCTTCGACCCGGTCTATCACGGCCATTTCAAGTGCAACATCCGCCAGCTGGCCGATTACCCGAGCCTGTGGGGTTTCACGCGGGATCTCTACCAGAGGCCGAAGGTTCGCGAGACCGTGAACTTCGGGCACATCCGCAAGCACTACTACCAGAGCCACGACACCATCAACCCCACCCGCATCGTGCCGGCGGGACCGGAACTCGACTTCGACGCCCCCCACGGGCGCGAGGGGATGTAGCGGCACGGCCGCCGGCCGGCCCGGCCTCAACCCTTGCCGTCGGACTCCTGACGGGTGGGAAACTGCATGAACAGGTCGTGGACCGTCCTCTCGATGGCCGGCCTCGGGTTCTGCAGCGCCTCGCGGGTGAGCCGGCCCTTGGCAACGCCCTCCCAGATCAGCTGTTTGCGCTCGGCGTCGACGACGTCGATGTTCGCCGTGCCCACCTGGTAGTGCACCGTGTCGACTTCCTGCTGGTAGAGCGGCCAGGCGGTGTACAACCCGTAGCGGTAACCGTAGTAGCCGGCGCCCATGGTCATGGAAGGACGCGTGCGCACTTCGCTGCGCTCCTCCGCGCGGGTGAAGAAGTTGACGATGAGGTCCGGATCCTGCTCGGTGTAGCGGTAACCGAGCGCCTCCATCTCGGCGCGCACCGCATCCTTGAAATGGTTGGTGATCAGCGAGGCATAACCGGCGCGGTCGGTCCCGAGTTCCGCGGCGAAGCCGAAGGTATCGTAGGCCGAGAAATCGGCACTGCCGTCGTAGTCCGTGCGCAGTTCCGGCCCGCTGGCGCAACCTGCGACCAGGGCGGCGAAGACCAGCGCCAGAGCGCCCTTGCGTACTCTCACATCCATGCTTCTTCTCCTTCTTTGCCGCCCCGCGTGGGGGGAAGGGGTGGTGGTGGAGCCGAGGAGGATCGAACTCCCGACCTTCGCATTGCGAACGCGACGCTCTCCCAGCTGAGCTGCGGCCCCGTCACCGGTTCACCGACGGATTCTACCTCATAGACGGGACCGGCAGGACGCCCTCACGGGCCGTCGCCTCCCGGTTCGTCCGGCACGTCCGCCGCATCGCCGGCATCCGTCGGTCCGGGGCTCGACGCCGGCTCTCCGGCACCATCACCATCACCATTACCAACACCGTCACCATTACCGTCACCATTACCATCGGCGGCGCCCGCCTTCAGCTCGACCCGCATGGGCACGCGGCCCTTGTCGCTCAGCTCCACCGTGCCCGGCGCGGCCAGCACCACCCGGCCCTCCAGGTCGCTGCCGGCCGCCAGGATGGTATCGCGCAGACCGACGGCACGCTCCCGGGCCAGCGCCTCCAGGACACCGGGCTCCAGCGTCTGCAGGTCGATCAGTTGCCCGCGCAGTGCCTCGGTGTAGGCCGGGGCATCCAGGCGGGGCTCGCCGCCCTGTTCTTCCGACGCCGGCACGGTATGGGTGGCCCGGAGTTGTTCCAGGGCCGCTCCCGGGTCCTCGGCCGGTGCGGCCTCCCGGTACAGCGCTTCGAGCGTCTCGCGCAGCCGCTCGTCGTACATCGCCTCCTCGCCAGCCGCTGGCGGGATACCCTCGATCCGCGCCTCGACGGCGGCCTCGAGCTTCGCCTCACGCAACGCGCGGGCATCGGCGTCCTCGACATGCACGGGCGGCAGCACCAGTACGAGTTCGGGCCGCAGGGTGAGCGCCTCGGCCAGACTGGCTGCCGTCTGCATCTCCGGCGGCGTCAGGTCGGCGCGTCCGGGCAGGAAACTCACCTGTTCCAGTTCGCTGGCCTCGACGCCGAGCAGGTTGCCGAGCAGCGCGAAGGGCGAGGTGGCGATCTTCACGACCAGATTGACCAGCGCCTTGCCAACGATGGCACCGACGCTGAACTCCGGACTGTTCACGTCGCCGCTCACGGGCAGATCCACGTCGATGGTCCCGCTCGAGTCCTTCAGCAGCGCGATGGCGAGCCCCAGCGGCAGGCTCGTCGCGTCCGGGTGGGGGACTTTCTCCCCCAGCTCGAACTCCCGCAGCACGATGTTGTTCTCGCCCACCAGGCGTCCGCCGTCGACCCGGTAGCCCAGGTCCAGGTAGAGACTGCCGCTCGCGATCTCCCGGCCGGCGAAGGGCACCGAGTAGGCGGAGAACTTCGGCATCGCCACGTTCTCGAATTCCGCGCGGAGGTCGGTGTCGCGGGCCGGCTCCAGCGGCGTGATGCTGCCGCTGACGCGCAGGAAACCGTACTCGTCGACCGTGCCCTCGGCGGAGACCCGGGAAGGTTCCGCGCTGGCGGTGTCGATGGTGGACAGCTCGCCCTGCAGTTTCGATATCTTCACGTCGAAGGGCAGCGGCAGCGAGCGGTCCGCAAAGTCGGCGGAGGCATCGGCGATCACGATGCGCCCGACCGTCACGCGGAGCGGCGGCGCCGCTTCCTCGCCGTCGGTCGCGTCCGGCCCTTCGGTTGCAGGGCCGGTCTCGCCATCGCCATCGCCATCGCCTTTCCCGGCCTCCCGTTCCCCGTCGTCGCCGGCAGCCTCGGATTGCTCGTCGTCGCGGGCCACACGCCCCAGGTTCAGCTCGCCCTCCTCGGTGATCAGGATATCGCCGTAGGGACGCTCGAAGCGTACTTCTGAGACGAGGAGCGTCTCGTCCGCGAGACTGAAGTCGAGGCCGGTGATCGCCAGCCGGTCCCAGCTGCCCAGCCGGGTGTCGAGATCCGTCTCGGTGATCAGGAACTCGTCGATCGACAGGTCTCCTTCCAGTCGCAGCGGGTCCTCCGGCGAGCTGCGCAGGCGCACCTGCATGTTCATATCTCCGGAATCGAAATTCACATCGGCCAGCGGCCGCACGTAGGGCTGCATGCCGATCAGCGCGACCTCGTCCATTCCGATGGCCAAATCGACCATGGCCTCCGGCAGCACCGACAGTTCGCCTTCCGCGGTCACGGTGCCTCCGCGACCTGCCTGCAGCGACGCGGTGACGGGGAAGGCGGCACCGGGCTCGTTGCTGATATCGCGCACCTCGAGGTCGACAGACTCCCACGAGGTTTCGGCCACCGGCGTGACGCTTTCGTCCCGCAGGCGCGCCGTCAGGTTGTTCAGCCTGAACGCATCCAGCGCGAGCCGCCAGGGCTCCCCCCGCTCCGGGGTTTCCGCCGACGGTGTCTGCGGCGGCCCCGCCTCGGCCGGCTCTCCGGCAGGGAGATTGCGCACGACGTCCAGCATCCCGGTCTCGTCACGCTGCAGGTCGACCACGGCGTCGTCGAGGTGGAAGTCCGTCACGGATACGGCGCGCTCCGGCCAGCGGAAGGTACCGCCGCTCAGCGCCAGGCGCGGCAGCGACAGGAACTCCCTGGGTTCCCGCCCGGATCCGCCGTCCGCGGCCGCCGGGAAGGTCTGCACGCGGACGCCGTCCAGGACCAGGTCGAAGCCGTCGACCGTGACGGAAAGCTCGCCATCCGGCGCCGTGGAGACGGCATAGGTGAAGTCGATGTCCGCATTGCCCTCCGTGATGTCCAGTCCGGTCTCGTGCCGGATATAGGAGGACAGCAACGCGAAGTGGGAACCGTCGATGGCCGCCTCGCCCGCCGAGCGCAGCGGATTGAGCTGGAGGCTCCCGGACCAGGTGAGCGTGCCTTCGCTGGCCGTGCGGATCACGACCTCCTGAGTGCCGGGCTGTTCCGGCAGCGTGTTGAGGCCCTGCACCCGCACGTCCACCGGCCCGAAGCGGGTCGCCACGGGTTCCGGCGGTACCGCATCCCGCCAGTCGAGGGCGCTGTCGACGATCGCCACTTCGTGGACTATCAGCCGCATCAGCCCGCCTTCCTCCTGCGCCGGCTCGTCGGCGGGGTCCGGCGGCGGCCGCGCGGCGAGGAGGCGTTCGAGGTTGAAGCGGCCCTCCCCGTCCCGGGAGACGAAGAGTTCCGGAGACTCCACCCGGAACTCGGCGAAGGTCAGGGCCCAGCGGAACAGGGAACTGGACTGGAAGTTGACGAAGATCTGCCCGATGCGCGCCACGGGGTCGCCCACAGGGTCGTCCAGCGCCAGATCGTGGATGCGCAGGCTGAGCACGAAGGGATTGACGGCGACGTCGCCGAGCCGCAGGTCGGAATCGAATTGCTCCGCCGCTGCCTTGACGGCCTGGCGCTCGACCAGCCAGGGCGCCAGGAAGAAACCCGCGACCGTGTACAGCAGAACCAGTACGGCAACGATGATGAGATGGCGGCGGTAGCGGTTGAGAAAGCCGGGAACCGCCCCGGCTGACGTGTCCTCGTCGACTGAATTTCTTGTCATTTCAGCCCCTGACAGGCGTGATTCGGGCCGTCCGTGGCGCCGGCGGGCGCCGGGCGGCAGAGGTTAACATGATCCGACGGCAACCGGCTCGGCGCCCATTTCTTCGCGGCGACCGTGACCGCGGCCGTGCTGATCCGCATGGCTTCCTGCGCCGACGCACGGCTGCGCCTGACCGCGCGGACCAACGCCGACGATGCGCAGGCTAGCGCGCGGATGCGGGCTGCTCCGGCTCGGCCTGCTCAGCGACCCGTTCACCGGCCTCCTCGTGCCACTCGAAGATGTTCAGCTCGATGAAGATGAAGGCCACCAGCCACAGGAAGGCGTCCCAGAAATCGAGGAAATCCCCGTCGATGCCCCAGTAGATGGCGCAGGCGAACAGCACCGAATACAGGAAACCCTTGATCCACTTGTTGATGGCCAGCAGGCGGTCGCTCAGCATGCCCTTCAGCTGCAGCCACACCTCGGCCTCCAGCAATGCCACGACGATGAGCCAGTCGCCGGCGTTGATGATGTCCGTCAGCGCCAGCGACTCCGCCAGGGCCAGCTGCTCCGGCGTGCCCACGATCCTGGTACCGGCGATCTGCAGTATCGGCTGACCCTGCACGGCGGCGCAGGTCTCGGCGGTGAGGCGCGGGTACTCGTCCAGCGTGGCCACCCAGGCATAGCCCTGGTCGGCCAGTGCGCACACGTTCACGCGGCCCAGCTCGATCAGGTCGGTGACCACGAAGTACTTGCTGACGTAGCCGTAGAACGCGTAGACGATGAAGGCATAGCAGATCCCGCGCAGCGCCGAGAGCACCCACTTCAGCCGGCCCTGCAGCTTCTGGTCCGGGATGACCGCGGTCTCCAGCTCGAACAGGAGCAGCAGGATGACCCAGGCCAGCGTGTCCACCGTGGCCGAGAACGCCTCCACCAGGTTGCTCCAGGTGACTCCGTCGACGAACACCTCCTTGCTGGCGGCGTAGTCGTCCAGGAAGAACAGCCAGACGTTCAGCGCCAGCAGGCAGTAGACGGTGTATTTGAAGGCCCGGAACCAGAGTTGGCCGGAGCCGGTTTTCATCTCAGCGTTCAACGGCCTGTTTCTCTCGCAGTTGCCGGACGACGGACCGATCATCCTACAACACGCTCACGGTGGCAGCGCCGTCACTTCTGTCAGTGGCCGCGGCGGCGCGCCTTGTTCGCAGCCCGGCGCCGGGCGCGCTCCGCCTTCTTCTCCTGCTTCTCGCGGCGCCGCGCCGCCTTCGCCTCGCGGGCCTCGGCCAGCTCCGGCACACGGGACTCCACCAGCGGTCGCAGTCCGTACTCGAAGGCGGCGTAGGCGCCCGCCAGGAGCACGATGCCCCAGAAGCCCAGCCGCTCCAGCACCCACAGGGGCCACAGCAGCGCGAGGAAGCCGTTCACCACGGACAGGAAGCCCAGCCGGAAGACGAACTCGACGATCTCGCCGACGAGGAAATCCGCGGCACCGCTGCTCTCGGCCAGATCGCCGGCGATCATGCGAACCTCCAGGATCAGGAAGCCCACCACCACGCCCAGGCCGTACAGGCCGCCGCCCCGGGCGGTCCAGAGGCCGACCAGCCAGCCCCGGATCAGCGTGAGCGCCGTGCGCGGCTCGGCACGCACCTCCTTCGCGATGCGCACCTGCCGGGCGATGCGTCCCTCCTTCTTCGTCTTCGCGTTGTCGCTCATGGGCCGAGAGTAGCCCGGCCCGCCGCGCCGGTCGACGGCGCGAGCCGCGGCAGGGCCGGGTCCGGCCAGGCCAGCCGCAGGCCCGACGTGGCAGCGAACGCGGCTGTCGCCGCCCGATTCCTCATGCCGGTTACCGGTAGGGCCCGTACTGGTAGTACTTGGGCCGCCGGTCCAGACGCACATGCAGCCAGGCTACGCCGGTGCCGGAGGTGCTGAGCCACAGCGGCGCCTCACCGAGACGCCCGGCGACGGCCCGGGCGGTCGCCCGCCAGAGTTCGCGGATCTGCTCCCGCGGCCCGTGGCGCAGGAACGCGGCCAGGTGCGGATAGGCGCCGGTGTCGGACGCCGGCTCGGGCACGACCAGCAGGGCGTCGCCGCCCAGGTTCGGGAAGGTCACCACGCCGGAGCCGGTGCCGAAATGATCGCGGAAGGTCTCCGGGTCCGGCCGCATGCCGGCCAGCGCGGGCGCCTCCATCAGCACGAACTCCGCCGGTCGCTCCATGCCGCCGTCCGCGAACGGCGGATTCTCCCAGTAGAACGCCGGCCAGGGAGCGCCGGCGAGCAGCTCCGAATACCAGTCGGCGAAATCCGCGCTCTCCCCCAGCAGCTGCAGCAAGCGGCCGCGGGACAGGGCCGCGCCCCGCTCGAGCGGCGTATGGCGGCGGCCGCCGGTGACCGCGTCGGCAGGCGCCGACCAGATACTCATGGACCCGTTGCCTTGCATGCCGCGAACCGCATAGCGGTTCTGCCGGGGCACGCGCAGGTATGATGCGCTCCCATGCAGGTGCTCCGTGACATCCGCCGGCTCGATTCGACGGCGCTCGTACTGATCCTCGCGAACCTCGTGCCCCTGTACGGCGTGTTCGCGCTGGACTGGGCCGTGTTCCCCATCCTGTTCCTGTTCTGGTTCGAGAACGTCGTCATCGGCTTATTCAACGCCGCGCGCATGCTGAGCGCCCGGCCGACGGAGCCGGTGCTGTGGGCCGGCAAGCTGTTCCTGGTTGCATTCTTCTGCGTCCACTACGGGATGTTCACCGCCGTGCACGGCGGGCTGGTGCTGAGCCTGTTCGGCGGCGTGGCCACGGAGGCGGACGCCATGCCGAACCCGGCGCTGGTCGCCGACATCATCGCTGCCGAGCATCTGGCGCTGCCGGTCCTCGCGCTGGTGGCGAGCCACGGCTACTCCTTCGTGATTAACTTCCTCCTGCGGGGCGAGTATCGCAGCGTGTCGCCGAAGGCCCTGATGGCGCGCCCCTATCGGCGCATCGTACTGCTGCACGTCACCATACTGGCGGGCGGCGCGCTGGTGACGGCACTGGATGCGCCGGTGGCGGGCCTGGTGCTGCTGATTGCCCTAAAGATCGCGATGGACCTGCAGTCCCACCTGCGCACGCATGCGAGAGAGCAGCAGGCGCCGGCGGACTGAATGCGGCCCGGGTTGTCCGCCCGGCCTTTCGACACGGCTCACGGACCGCCGGCTTCCGCGGCCAGGCTGCGAATCCGGTCCAGCGACAGCCGCCCCTCGGCGCCCCATCCCTTCCTGCCGGAAGGGATGTCCGGGCGGAAGTCCTCGTACAGCTCGTAGGCCCGGTCGGCGATCTCCGGGGGCCGCCAGGCCTCGGCGAGCTGCATCATGGCCTCCCGGCTGTCCTCCAGGGCGTCGCCGAATTTCTTCTCCAGGTAACGCTGGACGCTGTCCGGCGAGATGGGTTTGTCCTTGCTGAGGGCGCGGATGGCGCCGTCCCGGCGGATGGCCGGCACCGCCCGGTGGAGGAGGTCGATCTTCACCGTGCTGCCCTCCTCCAGGCTTCTCTTCTTCTCCTTCACCTTCTTTTTTTCGCTGGGCTCGAACAGGCCCAGGGACCGGCCCTTGGAGTAGGCGTTCAGTCCGGCTACCGCGCGGCCGAGGGTCAGCGCCTCGTCCCGTGCGAAGCCGAGTCGCTCGGCGACCACCGCCGCCCACAGCGTAAGCACCGGCGCCCGGTTGATCTTCAGCCAGTGCCGTTCGTCGTCGCTCACCGGTTTGCCGTCACTAGTCGATCGGCTCGCCGTGGTCGGCGATCCACTGCCACTCGCCGTTCTCGCGCACGGACACGTCGGTCCATCTCTCGGTGACCACCCGGGCCTCCTCATCGCGTCGGCTGCTGATCTCGTAGGTGACGACATACAGGCTGACCGCCGTGTCGTCCATGACGCGGACTTCCATCGGCTTCAGCGAGAGGAGTTCGGAGTCGGTGCGGGTGCGCCGGTTGGCGTAAAGGGTGTTGCGATCGGCCTTGTTGTAGGGCACGGCGTAACCATTGCCCCAGCCGGCGTAGTCCTCGTGGAAACAACGATCCACCATGCCGGGACTGTCGTCGGTCCAGCAGCTTTTCTGCCAGTCGAGGAACGCCTGCTCGTCCTCGGACCATTCCGCCACCGCCAGTGAGAGGGGCACCAGCAGGGCGGTGGCCAGGAATACGGCTGCGCGTCTCACGGTCTACCTCCTTGCTCACGCGGGATTGACGGCCAGTATAGCCAGCGGCCCACCCGCGACCGTTGACGGATGTCAACGCGGCCCGGATTCCCCGCGGGCCGCCTCCGCGGCCACCGCCCGGCGCTCGGTCTCGACGTCGAGCAGCTCGCGCAGCAGGAGGATGAGGGGATCGTCGGAGGTGTAGCGGTGGCCGTAGTCCAGGTTGAAGCGGTAGTCGAAGTCCGGCGGGTTGTCGCCCTGGGTGTGCTGCAGGATGGTCTCGAGCTTGTCCAGCGCCTTCGCCAGGCGGGCCTCCGGGCTGCGGCCGGCCTCGTACTCCTCCCACAGGGAGAGGATGGTCTCGCGGAGCCGCGGCGCCAGCGGGCGGACGAGTTCGCGCAGATCCCGTCGTTCGCGGGCCGTCTTGTCCGGATCGTCCTCCTGTTCCGGCGCCGGTACGTCGCCGCCGATCGCCTCGCCCAGGTCGTGGACGAGGCAGAGCCGGATGAGCCGGCCGAAGTCGAGCTGCGGGTATTCGTCGGCCACCAGCATGGCCATCAGGCAGAGCCGCCAGGTGTGCTCGGCAACGCTCTCGCGCCGCCCGGCGGAGGTCCAGGCCTGGCGCTCGGTCTCTTTCAGCCGCTCGGCGGCACGCAGGAACTCCAGCAGTCCCTCCAGTTCTCCGGTCTCGGCGGTCAGCAAAACGGTCTCCCCGGCAGATGGCGCAGACGCCCGACGCTAACCCACCGGCCCGGCGCTGTCATCCGCCCGCGCCCGGCAGGCCTCTCGGAAAGCCCGGATTGCCGCCCTCCGGGGCCGCACCTAGCGTCGGGAGGACACAGGCACGGAGCCAGGCCATGGAGCGCACTGCCGCCAGGAAAAAGCCGCCGTACCCCGTTGACGGGAGCGCAGAAGAGCAGCTCAGATTCCTGCTGGGTTACGCCATCCTGGCGCCCTCCAGCCACAACTCCCAGCCCTGGCTGTTCCGGCTGCGCGAGGACTGCGTGGAACTCTGCGCCGACCGGCGCCGGGCACTGCCCGTGGTGGATCCCCGGGACCGGGAACTCACCATGTCCTGCGGCGCTGTCCTGGACCACCTGGCGGTGGCGGCGCGGTACTTCGGCCGTGCGCCGGTGGTCGAGCTGCTGCCCGACGGGGCGCAGGCCGATCTGCTGGCACGATTCCGGCTGGGCGACCCCGTGATGCCGGACGAGGAGGACCGGGCGCTGTTCGAGGCCATCCCGGAACGGCGGACCACCCGCCACGCGTTCGAGCAACGACCGCTGCCGCAACCGCTGCAGGCACGCTGCCGGGAACTGGCGCGGGCTGCAGGGGCCGAACTCGACCTGGCGGCGGACGAGGCCACCAAGTCCGAGGTCGCCGACCTGGTGGCCGAGGGCGACCGTACCCAGTTCGCGGACACCGACTTCCGACGGGAACTCGCCTCCTGGGTGCATTCGCGCCGCTCCGAGAGCCGCGACGGCATGTCCGGGGAGGCCTTCGGGATGCCGGACGTGCTCTCGCCGGTGGGCGCGCTGGTCATCCGCACCTTCGACCTGGGCAATGGGGTCGCGGCCGGCGATGCGAAGAAGATCATGGCGGGCTCGCCCCTGCTGGCCATCCTGGGCACGCCGGAGGACGGCACCGCCGATTGGCTGCGTGCCGGCCGGGCACTGTCCCGGGTGCTGCTGCGCCTGGCCGCGGACGGTGCCACTGCGGCGTATCTGAACCAGCCGCTGGAGACGCCCCAGCTGCGCCCGCTCCTGCAGGACGTCATGGGCACCGACCACTCGCCCCAGCTTCTGCTGCGCCTCGGCTACGGCCCGAAGACGAAGGCCAGCGTCCGCCGGCCGCTGAACGAAGTGCTCATCTGATCCGGGGCGGACGACCCGTTGACCGATTGACTCAAATTTGCCGCGGGTTGTCATATAGTGGCGCAGCGGCTGGCGCCGCGGACCATAACGCAAATCAACAACCCGCAAGGGGGAGAGACCCATGAAGACGAAGATCACCGGCCTTTACGCGGCCGCAGTACTGCTGTGTCTGACTGCCACGGGCGCCGTCGCCCAGGATCATTCCCGCAATTGGGAGAACGGTCACGTCGTGCAGATCACCCACGTGCACATCAAGCCCGGCATGTTCAATGCCTACATCAACGACCTCAACAGCCTCTGGCGCAAGTCGCTGGATATCCAGAAGAAGGACGGCCACGTCGTCGACTACGCCATGTATTCGAACCCCAGCGCCCGGGAGGGTGAACCGGACCTCATCCTGAGTGTCACCTACCAGGACTACGCGGCCTTCGATCTCGGTATCGAGTATTTCGAGAAAGTCTCCGAGCAGCTCAAGGGCTCCATGGAGGCGATGCGCAGCGCCGCCATCGACCGCGAGGAGCTGCGCACCATCGGCAGCACGATCGTCCTGCAGGAAGTGAAGTTCGCCGACTGACGGGCGCCCTGGCCAGGGCCGGCACGGGCCGACAGGCGTGCCGGCTCTGCCCGCGGCCGGGACGAAACACAATCTTCATCCTCCGGCAACAAACCTGACCCGAAGGCCCGCTAATTTCTCGCGCTTCTACGCCAAGGCGTCGCAGGAGAACGAGAATGAAGCAACCCCGCCACTGGATCGGCCTGCTGCTTGCGCCGGCGCTGCCCGGCCTGGTCCACGCGCAGCAGCCCCCCGCTGACGAAGTACTGGAAGTCATCACCGTCACCGCCCAGAAGCGCGAGCAAAGCGCGCTGGAGGTGCCGCTGACCGTCACCGCCTACGACGGCGCCTTCCTCGAACAGACGGGGATCGAGGAGTTCAACGAACTCTCGGACTACGTCCCCGGCCTGGTCGTCCAGGAGCAGAGCGTCAACAACCCGGGCTTCGTGATCCGGGGCATCACCTCCGACAGCGGCTCGGCCCAGATCGCTCCCCGCGTCTCCATCTACCAGGACGGCGTCGACATCAGCCGTTCCCGCGGCTCCATCGTAGAGCTGCACGACCTCGAGCGCGTGGAGGTATTGAAGGGTCCCCAGGCGACGCTGTTCGGCTCGGGCGCGAGCATCGGCGCCATCAGCCTCATCTCGGCGCGGCCGACGGAGGAGCCGGAAGCCGAGCTCGGCGTCGGCGCCGGCGACTTCGGCATGGTCAAGACCCGCGGCTACGTCGCCGGCCCCCTCGGCGAAGACTTCGGCGGCCGCTTCGCCTGGATCTACAAAGAGCGCGACGGCTACATCGAGAACATCGACGGCTCGCCCGGCTCCCAGCAGCCCATCGGTGTGGACGCCGAGGACCTGAACGGCACCGAGACACTCGCCGTACGGGGCTTCCTCACCTGGACGCCCACCGACGCGCTGGCGCTCGACCTGATCCTCAATTACCAGGAAGACACGCCGTCCGGCACCTCCTTCAAGAGCGGCACCATACCGCCGACGGGCGGCACGACCGACCCCAACAGCTTCGCCGAGCTCGGCCCCCACGGGGCGACACCCAACGCCTTCCTCGGGGGCCGGCTCGGCATCGAGCGCGAGGTGTGGAGCGTCACCCTGCAGGCGGACTACGAGATCAGCGACGCCTGGAGCCTGACCTCGATCACCAACCGGCGCGAGTTCGACTCCCTGGAGGTGTTCGACGCTGATGGCACCGCTGCCTACTGGCTGGAGTTCGCCGAGGACGCCGACGGCGAGCAGTACAGCCAGGAGCTCCGCGTCAACTTCGACAGCGGTGAGCGCTTCGCCGGGTTCGCCGGCGTGAGCTTCTTCCACGAGGAAGGCCGCCAGGGCGTGCCATTCTCCACCGACGAGGGCGTGTTCGCCGTCTGCAGCGGCCTCGTTCCCGGCGTGCCCTGCGTCAACCCGGACGGCTCCGTGAATTCCATCTTCCCGGCGCCCGTGATCTACAACGATCTCTTCGCCAACACGGGCGAGACGGACACCTGGTCCGTCTACCTCGACGGCACCTGGGCCCTCACCGACCGCATCAACATCACAGCCGGTGTGCGCTACGTCTACGACGAGAAGAAGAGCGGCTTTCTCGCCACCGGCAATCCCTCGGTGCTGCAGGGCGGCGCACCGCTGCTGCCCTTCGGCAACACCGGCGGCGTGCTGGTGGAATCCGATACCCGGGAGTTCGACGACATCACCCCCCGGCTGCTGATCGACTTCGCACCGAACGAGAGCCTGCTCCTCTACGCCAGCATTGCCGAAGGCCGGCGAGCCAACGTGGTGGACGTGGCCGGTGTCGGCGGCGCCGCGAACCCGACGCCGATCGTCACAGTGCTGCCGGAGGAGAAGATCCTCAGCTACGACGCCGGCATCAAGGGCCGCTTCGGCAACCTGTTCTACGACGCGGCCGTCTTCTACCAGGAGTACGAGGACTTCCAGACCTCCATCATCGACACGGATACCGGCGACGTCACACCGGTGAACGCCGGCGAGGCCACCAATGCCGGCTTCGAGGGCTCGCTGGCCGGCGAACTCACGCCCTGGCTGTCGTTCTTCGTCAACCTCGGCTACATCGATGCCCAGTTCGACGACACCGACTCCGCCGGTAACCCCCAGGCCTTCGCCGGCAACCGCTTCCGCCTGCAGCCGGAATGGACGGCTTCGGCGGGGCTGACCTACAGGCAGGAACTGGGCTCGGCCGGCAGCCTGTTCGCCACGCTCAACGCCAGCTACCGCAGCGACGTCTTCTTCGAGGACGCCAACGCGCCCATCGCCGGTCTGGAGATCGCGGAGGACGATGTGCAGCTCGCGAATCTTCGGCTGGGCTACGATTCTGCCGACGACCGCTGGTCGTTCGAGGGCTACGTGTCGAACCTGTTCGACAAGGACTACATCATCGACGCCGGCAATACCGGCGGCGCCTTCGGCACGCCGACCTTCATCGGCGGCCCGCCGCGCATGTACGGTATCGAAGTGACCTGGCGCCCGTTCTGAGATTGCAGCCATGAGACTGACCCGACGCCGATTCGTCACCCATCTCCTGCCCGGCACCGCTCTGGCGCTGGCACTGCCGCCCGCGAAGGCCAGCGCGGCGGCGAGTTTCGTCCACGGCGTGGCCAGCGGCGATCCCGGCGCCACCGGGGTCCTGCTGGACCCGGGTGACACCGCGCTTCGGCAAAGAAACCGAGGTGGCCTGGGAGCTGGCCGCGGACCCGGAGTTCGAACGCATCCTGCGCAAAGGCACCACCGCGGCGCTGCCCGAGCGCGACTACACCGTCAAGGTGGAGGTGGAAGGCCTCGAGCCGGGGCGGGACTATTTCTACCGGTTCCACGCGCTGGGCGCGGTCTCCCGCACCGGCCGCACGCTGACCCTGCCGGTGGGCCCGGTGGAGCGCTTCGTGCTGGCCGCCTGTTCCTGCTCGAACTACCCGGCCGGCTATTTCAACGCCTACCGGGCCATGGCGCAGACCGACGACATCGACGTGGTGCTGCACCTCGGCGACTACATCTACGAGTACGAGGCCACCGGCTATGCCTCGGACCGTGCCCGCGAGCTGCAGCGGGAGTCGGTGCCGGGGCACGAGGTGGTGAGTCTGCAGGACTATCGCCTGCGCCACGCCCAGTACAAGAGCGACCCGCACCTGCAGGCGGCCCACGCGCGGCATCCGTTCATCGTCTCCTGGGACGACCACGAGTCCGCCAACGACGCCTGGCGCGACGGGGCCCAGAACCACGACGCCGGCGAGGGCGAGTGGTCGGTGCGCCGCCGCGCGGCCATGCAGGCCTACTACGAATGGATGCCCATCCGGGAGCCCCGCGGCGACGACCCGTCGGCCAACTGGCGTGCATTCGAGCTGGGCGACCTGGCCACGCTGGTCATGCTCGAGACCCGGCTGTCGGCCCGCAGCCCCCAGCTGGACATGCCGGCATCCGTCGAGGCGGGCACCCTGGCCGCCGACCTGGGCGACCCGGCACGGCGCCTGCTCGCCGACGAACAACGCCGCTTCGTCGCCGAGCGCCTGGCCGGCTCCCGGGAGGCGGGTAAGCCCTGGCAGGTGTTCGGCAACCAGGTGCTGATGGCCCAGATCACCGCGCCGGACCTGGCGCAGAACATGAGCCCCGCCGAGATCGAGGCGCTGCCGGATTACATACGACCCTACGTGGAGTTCACCCGTCTCGGCGTGCCGCTGAGCGCCGACAGCTGGGACGGCTACGCGGCGGAGCGCGCCTGGCTGCTGGAACAGTGCCGGCAGACGGAGGCGAGCCCGGTGGTACTGAGCGGCGACTCCCACGCCGCCTGGGCCCTCGACGTGCTGGACCCTGCCGGCGGCCCACCGGCGGCCGTCGAATTCGGCGCCACCTCCATCAGCTCACCCGGCTACCCCGAGGCCCTGGGCCTCGCGCCGTCCCGCATCGAGCAGATGCTGCGGCAGGCCAACGGCAACCTGCACCATACGGACGTCGCCCACCGGGGCTTCCTGGCGCTGGATCTCGGCCGCGAGCGCGCCGAAGCGCGCTACCACGTCGTCGACACCGTGCATTCGCGCCGCTACGAGGCCTCGATCTCCCGCCGCCTGGCGGTAGCCCCGCGCCGCGGCCGCGCACCGCGCTGGCTGTAGGAGGACCTTCAGGCCCGACCCGGCTTTCTCCTGGCCCAGGCCCGCCATCGGGTGGGCATGGGTCGCGGGGACGCTCATGTGGGAGGGCTTTTAGGCCCGATCGATCGCGGCTGAAGCCGCTCCTGCCATTCTCTATTGGCTCCAGTCGGTCCGGACGACCCCCGCTTCCCGGTCCCGCCGCTGACGGGCCCTTAGCCGTGAAGTCTGGCAGCAGTCAGGAGGCGCCGCTGACTGGCGCTTCCTTCACGCCACTGCAGGCGTGGCCGTCATGCGGGGGTATCCATCGCCGCGACCTTTTGTCGGGAGCAAGGTGGATTCCCCCGCAGGGCGGCCACGAAAGAAAGCGGAGTCGGGCGTAAACGCCCTCCTACTGCACCCGGTAGTTGACCGTCAGGCCGTAGGTGCGCGGCATGCCCCACAGGTCCACCGTACCCGCGATGTTGCTGATGATCGTGTGGGTGCGGTACTCCTCGTCGGTGAGGTTCTTGCCCCAGGCCGTCACGTCCCAGTTACCCGCCGCACTGGTCCAGGTCAGGCCGGCGCGCAGCAGGCCGTAGCCGTCCTCCCCGGAGCCGTTGGCGTTGCTCGGATCGTGGAAGAAATCGTCCTGATACGCGTAGTTCAGGTTGAAGTCCACGGCCGAGCCGCCGGCCAGGTTGAAGGTGTAGTTGCTGGTGATGCTGTAGCTGTTCTCCGGCGCACGCGGCAGGCGGTTACCGGTGAAGTCCTCGCCGCCGGAGATGAACTGGTCGTACTCGGCGTCCAGGTAGCCGTAGTTCAGGTTCACCACCCAGTTGTCCGTCAGGAGAGCGGTGGCGTCCAGCTCCAGCCCCTGGCTGGTGGCCTCGGCGTTGGCCGCGATCAGCAGCGAGCCGTCCAGGCGGAACACCTGCAGGTCCTCGTAGTCCATGCGGAACACCGCCGCGTTCACCCGCAGCCGGTTGCCCATGAACTCGCTCTTCACGCCCACCTCGTAATTGGTGGCGATCTCGGGATCCAGCGGTGTGGCCGCCGCCTGCGGAGTGGCTGTCTGGCTCACGAAGGCGCCGCTCTTGTAGCCCCGCGCCGCCGTGAAGTAGACGAAGCCGTCGTCGTTGAACTGGTAGCTCACGTTGGTGGACGGCACGAACTCGTCCCAGTCCTCGTCCGCCGTGATGCTGTACGGCGTATTCAGCACCGAGGGATCGCCGGTGTTCACGAAGGTCAGCAGCCCGGTGGGATCGTTCACCGGGATGCCGAGCACGACCAGCTCCACCGGCACACCCAGCAGCTGGCTCAGCAGGGCGCTGTCGAAGGCGGGGTCCTCGAAGTTCTCCACTCCCTGTTCGATCTCCTTCTCGTCGCGGGCATAGCGGGCGCCGATGCTCCAGGTCAGCCGGTCGCTGATATTCCAGTCGATCTTGCCGAACAGAGCCGTACTGGTGGTCTCGTTGATCTGGTTGAACTGCACGTCGCCGTTCAGCAGCGCGAAGCCCTGGGCGGCCAGGGGTGCGTGGAAGGAGCCGTTGAAACGTTCCTTGCGGTCGACGTCCTCGGTCATGTAGAAGCCGCCCACGAGCCAGTCGAGGGTACCGCCGCCGGCCGAGGCCAGCCGCAGTTCCTGGCTGATCTGGTCGGCTTCCTCATCCGCGGCGTTCGTCAGGTTGAAGGGCGTGGCGCCCAGCGGCATGCCGGCCAGGTCTTCGAGCCAGGCGTAGTCGGTCTCCCGGTAGGCGGTGATCGAGGTCAGGGTGGAGTTGGCGAAGTCGTGGTCCACCCGCAGCAGCGTGCCGAGCGCGTCGCGCTCCTGGAAGGCCTCCGCCTCGGAGGCGCACTTGCGCACGTCGCCGCCGGTGGTGGCTTCAATGACAGGGAAGTAGAAGACGGACAATCCGGGCGGGATAGGGTCGTTCTTGTCCAGGTTGTTCACGTTGCGGCAGTTGCCGGCCTGGTCGTCGGTGGTCCAGTCGAAGCCCACCAGCACCTCGGTGGCGTCCGAGACCGTGAACAGGAGCTGGCCGCGGGCGCTGAAGTTGTCCTCGTCGTGATATTCCTCGCCGTCGATCACGTTATCCACGTAACCGTCGCGCTGGCGGCGGCTGAACGACAGCTTGCCGGACACGTTGTCCGTAATGGCGCCGTTGACGAAGCCGCGCAGGACGGTCTGGGAGTAGTTGCCGACCGTCGCGCCGAGTTTCGCCTCGAACTCCTGGGTCGGCCGTTTGGTGATGATGTTCAGCGCGCCACCCACCACGTTCTTGCCGAACAGCGTGCCCTGGGGCCCGCGCAGCACCTCCACCCGGTCCAGGTCGTAGAGGTCCATGGCCGTGCCGGCGGAGCGTCCGATGTAGACCTCGTCGATGAAAGTCGCCACCGCCGGGTCGCTGCCGGCGGAATCCAGTGAGTTGCCGATGCCCCGGATGTAGTACTGGGGCTCGCCGATGTTGAACTGGGTCATCGTGAAGTTGGGCGTCTCCAGGGCCACGTCCTGCACGCCGGTGATCTTGCCTTCCTGGATGGCCTGCTCGCCGATGGCGGTCACCGAGATCGGCACCTCCTGCAGGCTCTGCTCGCGCTTCTGCGCCGTGACGATGATCTCTTCGAGCATGCCCGCTTCCTGGGCGGTGGCAGGCTGAACCGTCAGCAGCAGGCAGGCGCCCGCGCAGCTCGCGAAAAGGACTCTCGGCTTCATGGCAATCTCCCCCTCTGAAGATTATTTGTCGGTCTAATTATGAAAGATACCCCGTTTGCGAGGCAAATGGCATCCCCCGTTCATCGGCTCAGCGGCCGGAGCGGCAGGCTGCCGCGACTCCCCCGCCCGCCACGTCGCCGGCCACGGCGCTGTCCGGCCAGGGGCACAACAGCGCGCGGGGCACGCGGGCGGAACCGGGATCCGCCGCCGCAGCCGCGATGCGCTCCGGTGCCTGGCCCTCCTCCACCCAGCGCTCGAGCACGCGAATGGGGTTGAAGCGGTCCGGCGTCTCGGCCGCCAGTTCCCAGCAATGGCCGTGGCCGGGGATCATGAACAGGCGCAGGAAATCGTCGACGTCGCCGCCATTCGCCCGGGCGACCCGGCGGTGGTAGTCGACACTCTGGTCGGGCAGCACCAGGGGATCGGCCCAGCCGTGCCACATCAGCAATCTGCCGCCGGCGGCACGGAACTCGCCCAGATCGGGATCGGTGGCGTTCAGCAGCGCGGCCGTCCCGGCCAGGCGCGCGGGGTCGGCGTCGAAGTCGAAATCGAGAGCGGTCCAGTCCGGCCCGATGCGTCCGGCCAGGCCGAGATACTTCGGGTAGTCGCTGCCGAGCGCATTGCCCGGCGCCGTGCGCCCGTCGGCATCCAGAAACCATACGGCCCAGTAGCGCTCGCTGCCCGGCGGCATGCCGGGATAGAGCTGCCGGCCCGCCGAATCCCGCGGGCCGGCGTACCAGCGCGCCAGCACCGCCCGCTCGGCGCCGGTGAAGCACGCCCCGGTTGCCGCCGCATCGCCGCAGGCGGGCAGCGCATCCAGGTCCGGGGTGCAGGAACGGGGCGCGGCGATCAGGCCGTCCGCCCGGCCGTCGGCGCCGTCGCACTGGCGCAGGACCTCGGCGGCGAGCACCGGCAGCTTGTGGGCGAAGTTCTCCCGGGTGAGGATGCGCTCGCCGTCTGCGCCGGTGTTGGACTGCACCACCCAGGGGCCGTAGATGCCACCGTTGCCGGACAGGTCCAGCACCGAGCCGCCGGCCAGGATGCCGTCGAACAGCGTCGGGTAGCGCTGGGCCGCCATCGCCGCCATGCGGCCGCCGTTGGAGCAGCCGCTGAAGTAATCGTAGCGGGGCGCCTCGCCGTAGTAGCGGGCAACCAGCGCGGTGCCGAAGCGGTGAGTGAGCGGCACGGCGCGGTGGGCGTAGACCTCCACCGCCCCGGGGTCGTCCGCGGCCCAGGAGGCCTCCCCGAGTCCGCCACGGTGGCCGCCGTCGGTGGTGATGGCGGCATAACCGAGTTTCAGCGCCTCGTTGATGGTGTTGGAGAAGCCGGTCTTGTCCGGCAGGACGCTGCCGCAGAAGCCTCCGCAGCCGGCCTGGTAGTACTTGCCGTTCCAGTCCGCGACGGGCAGACGGGCCTCGAAGCCGATGCGCGGTTCGATGACGCCGCGCACCCGGCAGTAGGCGGGCAGGCCGTCGTCTTCGTTGACGACGTCGGTCGCAGTGACGACACCCTCGGCCGCCTGCGCGTCGGCAAGGGCTGCACAATCGGCCACCCGGTCGGGCACGCCGGCGCAGCCACCGAGAGCGAGGAGGAGGAGGATGAAGAAGACGTGCCTCATGACCTGTGTAGGAGGGGCTTCAGCCCCGATCCATCCGGGCCTAAAGGCCCTCCCGCATGAGCGACCCCCGCAACCCGGTCCGGCCGCTGACGGGCCCGTAGCCTTGAGGCCTGGCACCGGTCAGCAGGCGATACTGACTGGCAGCTCCTGCACGCCACTGCAGGCGTAGCCGTCATGCGGGGGTATCCATCGCCGCGACCTTTTGTGGGGAGCAAGATGGATTCCCCCGCAGGGCGGCGACAAAAAAAAGGGCCGCGCAGGAAGCAGTCAAAGGCCCAGCGCTGCCTGCGCCTTGCGGATGTCCACGCCGTGGGCCCAGGTGGCGTGGGTGCCGCTGGAGATGCGGTGGGGCAGGACGATGCGGCAGACCGGGCCCGCCTCGAAGTCCTGCGCATCGATCAGCACCGCCTCGGAACGGTCTTCGTTCACGTCGGAGACGAAGGTGACCAGGTAGCCGTCGTCTTCGGACTTCGCGCCCACCCGGGGGGCGAAGCCGGCCTCGCTGCCGTAACGCCCTTCCCCCAGCTCGACGCTCGATGAGGCGCCCGTCTCCATGTCGTGCTTGGTGAAGCCCTGGAACATGAACCAGCCGTCGACGGGCACGGCGCTGTAGCCGTAGCGGTAAGCGCGGCCGCCGTGGCGCTGGTTGATGGTGCCGAACTCCAGCGTGCGGTCGTCGAGGCGCTCCTCCTTCGTCTCGCCGGTCTTCATGTTGAAGCGCCAGCGGTGCAGGCGCGGCATGAGCAGGCCCTGGTCGAGGTAGGCCATCATGCGCTCGTAACCCGAGGGCGCGCCGTCGTAGTTGGCGGGCTCCGGGTGCTCCTGGAAGTAACCGTCGAGGACCACCTCGTCGCCCTCCTCCCAGGCGTTCAGCCAGTGCAGCACGTAGGTGGGCTCCGCCTCGAACCACTTGATGTCCTCCGGCCGGCCCATACGCGGGATCACGGCGAATCGGCTCGGCGTGTCCTTGTGCATGCGCACCGCATGCACGCCCCGTTCAAGCATCTTCTCGTCCCAGTACAGGGGCATGTCGTTCAGGATGGCGTAGTTCTCGGTGAACGCCATGTCGTGGGGCAGGCGCGGGCCCGGCAGAGGGATGGGCACGTAGTGCTTCAGCTTGTTGTCCGGCCCCACCACGCCGTAGTGCATGTACGGCGGATGCTTGGAGTAGTTGAAGAACAGGAGTTCACCGGTGTGCTCGTCGAGCTTGGTATGGGCCGAGATGCCGTCGAGCGGCACCCAGCCCTCGGTACCGAACTGCTCCAGCGTGTAAGGGTCGAGCCGATAGCCCTCGCCGCACTGGTAGAACGTGGAGAGCACCTGGCCGGCATGCACGATGACGTCGGTGGACGAGGCATCCTTCAGCCACTCCTGGGCGCCCCAGCCCGTGCGCGTGGACGACGACGGATGCTCCATGAGGCCGGCCCAAAGCGAGTGCCCCGCCTCCTGCTCCGCCATGAAGCCCTTGGTGCGCACGAAGCGGTTGCGGTACTCCGCTCTTCCGTCGGCGAAGCTGATCATGTGGATCATGCCGTCGCCGTCGAAGGGGTGATAGCGGCCGATGGGCTCGTGCACCTGGTTCTCGGTGTTGCGCAGATAGACACCGTCGATGTCGGCAGGAATCTCGCCGATCACTTCCATATCGGTGGCGTTGTACTCCTCGTAGTTCGGCCGCCAGCCCTCCTGCAGGTTCAGGTAGGGGTGGTCCTGGGTGCGTACGGTCGGCTCGATGCGTGCCACGCGCTCGATAGGCATAGATCAGTCCCTCGGTGTTTCCGGCGTAAGTCTTATAGTACAAGTTACCATCGGAAACCGGTGCTCGCAATACCCCGCCGCACCGTGCCGGCCGCCGCCGGACGGCGCGCCAGACACGCCGCTGCCGGGCGCGCAGCAGCGGCTAGACGGGCCGCCGGTAGCCGCCCTCCAGCCCCTGCGGCGACAGCACGAACTGCCAGAGCTGGGTCTCCCGGGCCCGGAACGCACCGGCGCAGGACAGAAGGTAGTACTTCCACATCCGGTAGAAGGTCTCGTCGTAGCGCTCCCCGAGCTCCGGCCAGGCGGCGTCGAAGTTGGCGAACCAGGCCATCAGCGTGCGGTCGTAATCCGCGCCGAAGTTGTGCAGGTCCTCCACGACGAAGCGCCTCTCGCAGGATTCCGTGAGCTGGCGCAGGGAGGGCAGCTGCCCGTTGGGGAAGATGTAACGGCTCACCCAGGGGTCGGAGGAACGGGTGGTCTTCGCCTGGCCGATGGTGTGCAGCAGGAACAGGCCGTCGGGCTTCAGGCAACGACGGGCGACGTCGAACAGGGTGGCGTAGTTTTTGACGCCGACGTGCTCGATCATGCCGACGGAGACGATGTGGTCGAAGGGCTCGTCCAGCTCCCGGTAGTCCTGCAGCCGCAGCTCCACGGGCAGGCCCTCGCAGCGTTCGCGGCCGGCCTCGACCTGTTCCCGGGAGACGGTGATGCCCACTACCGAGACCCCATAGCGCTCCGCGGCGAAGCGGCAGAAGCTGCCCCAGCCGCAGCCGATGTCGAGCACCCGCTGTCCGGACTTCAGCCCGAGCTTGCGGCAGATGAGGTCCAGCTTCCGGCCCTGGGCGGCATCCAGGTCGTCCACGCCGTCCCAGTAGCCGCAGCTGTAGACCATGCGCTTGTCCAGCATGGCGCGGAAGAGATCGTTGCCCAGGTCGTAATGGGCCTCGCCGACCTCGAACGCCCTGCCCGGCCGCTGGGGGTTGGTGAGCCATTCCCGCAGGGCCAGCTTCAGTATCTGCCAGCGGCCGAAGTCCTCTGGCAGCCCGGTGCGGAGCAGCCGGTAGATCATGCCCGACAGGTCGCGGGCGTCCCACCAGCCGCGCATGTACGCCTCGCCGGCGCCGAGCGAGCCGCGGCGCAGGATCTCGCTGCAGGCCCGCTCGTCCCGGATCACCGGATCCCAGGGCTCGCTGCCGTTCAGGGTCAGGCCGGCCGGTTCGATGAGGCGCTGCAGCGCGCGCTCCCCGGATGAGCCTGCGGGTCCGGTTTCGCTGTAGCGCTCCTCGGCACGCGAGCGCCGGTGGTGGTGACGGGTGATCGCCATAGCCGCACTCCTCGGAGCGGTCCCCCGCGGAGCGCCGTTCAAGCCGGGTCGGCTGTCGATGCGGCGGCCGCTCTCCGTTCCCCCGGCGGGCGGGGCTTCCTTTGCGGCGCCGGGCGTACGGCGGGCTGTCCTTGCCCCGCTACCGACGCCTTATGTCTCTCCAGTCTGACAAACGGAAGGTGTCTGCGTCCAGATGGAAAGGATAGTCCCTGCGGAAAGTCCTTAGTCCTTCCCGGGAAAGTACGCAGGTGGCCGCGCAGGGCTCGCTCCCGCACTCCTTCAGCGTCGTGCCGAGAAAGTCGACCACGGCACTGCCGCCCCGGTAATCGAGCCCGTTGCCGTCGCGGCCGCTCCTGTTCACGCCGATCACGTAGCACTGGTTCTCGATCGCCCGGGCCCTGAGCAGGGTTTCCCAGGCAAAATGCCGGGGCGCCGGCCAGTTGGCCACGTAGACCAGGGCATCGCAATCGTGGCAATGCCGGCTCCAGACCGGGAAGCGCAGGTCGTAGCAGATCATCGGCGCGATGCGCCAGCCCCGATGCTCCAACACCACCCGCTCGGCGCCGGCCGTATAGTGCCCGGTCTCGCCGGCGTGGCGAAACAGGTGGCGCTTGTCGTAATGGGCCAGTGTGCCGTCCGGCATCGCCCACACCAGCCGGTTGAAGTATTGCTCCTCGCCGAACCGGCTCTCTCTGGCGATCAGGCTGCCGCAGACCACGGCGTCGAGCGAGCGGGCGTGCTCCTGCATCCACGCCACGGTGAGGCCGTCCATCGGCTCGGCATGCTCCGCCGCGGCCATGGTGAAGCCGGTGGTGAACATCTCCGGCAGCACGATCAGGTCCGCCGGCGGCAGGTGGCGCAGGTGCTCGTCGAACCGGCGCCGGTTGGCGGCCGGGTCGTGCCAGTCGAGCTCGTCCTGGATGATGGCGATTTCTAGATCCTGCACAGCACTTCCGCGGCCCGGGCCAGCGTCTCCTCTTCCTTCGCGAAACAGAAGCGTACGAGATGCGCATCCGGCGGGCTATCGTAAAAGACCGAGACCGGAATGGCTGCCACGCCGTGCTCCGCGGTGAGTCGACGAACGAACTCCGTATCCGGCTCGTCGGAGATGCGGCCGTAGTCGGCCAGCTGGAAATAGGTGCCGGCACAGGGCAGCAGCTTGAAGCGCGACGGCGCCAGCATCTCGCGGAAACGGTCGCGGCGGACCTGGTAGAACGCGGACAGCTCCCGGTGGTGTTCGGGGTGCTCGCGCAGCATGTCCGCCAGCGCCCACTGCACGGGCGTGCTGGTGGTGAAGGTGACGAACTGGTGCACCTTGCGGAACTCCCCCGTGAGTGCGGGCGGTGCCACAGCGTAGCCCACCTTCCAGCCGGTGGCGTGGTAGGTCTTGCCGAAGGAGAACACGGCGAAGCTGCGATCCCGCAGCGAGGGCTCGGCCAGCACGCTGGCGTGGGCGGCGCCGTCGAAGACGATGTGCTCGTAGACCTCGTCGGACAGCACGTAGCAGTCCCGGCCCGCCAGCAGCGCGCCGAGCCGCGCAAGATCGTCCGCGGCCAGCACGGCGCCGGTGGGGTTGTGGGGCGAGTTGATGATCAGCAGCCGGGTGCGGGGCGTAAGCGCCTGCTCCAGCGCGGGCCAGGGCAGGGCGAAGTCCGGTGCCGCCAGCGGCAGGTGTACCGTGTGTCCGCCGGCCAGCCGCACCGCGGGCTCGTAGGCGTCGTAGGCGGGGTCGAAGACCACGACCTCGTCACCCGGCCGCACCACGGCGTGGATGGCGCAGAACAGCGCCTCGGTGGCGCCGCTGGTGACGGTGATCCCGGCCGCCGCGTCGACCGCGACCCCGTACAGCTCGCCGATCTTGCCTGCGACGGCCTCGCCGAGAGCGGGTACGCCGGCCATCGGCGCATACTGGTTGCGCCGCTGATGCAGGTGATGGGCGACCCGGTCCAGCAGGAAGCCGGGCGGCTCGAAGTCCGGGAAACCCTGGGAGAGATTGATGGCGCCGTGCCCGGCGGCCAGCGCCGACATCACGGTGAAGATGGTGGTGCCGACGTCGGGGAGCTTGCTGTCCGGGATCATCGGCTCATGTTAGCAGCCGGCGTCCCGCGGCCACCGTCGTCGTTGTCATTGCCATCTTCCTCGTCGCCGGACGGCCGCCGATACAACTCCATCATGGTGGCACCCTGCAAGACGTCAATCATGGCGTGGGCGACGATGGGCAGCCAGAGCGAGCCGCTCAGGAGATAGAGCAGGGCCAGCAGCAGGCCCACGACGCCGGTCTTGGCGATACCCGCCGGACCCTGATAGACGTGGGCGAGGCCGAACAGCGCCGAGGAGACGAATACGGCCGCGGTGAGTGGCATCCACGCCTGCAGATACCACAGCAGCCAGCCCCGGAAGATGGTCTCCTCGACCACGCCCGCCGTCACCGACAGGGCGACGAAGGCGGCGTACTCCCGTCGGTTGCGCGGCATCATGTGGCCCAGCTCGGCCAGCTCCCGGCGGTAGCGCCGGCGCTCGGCCGCACCCGCCTGCGCCATCCCCCGCCAGGACCGGATGAAGGCGCCGGTGACGAGCACCACCAGCACGGCACCCAGCCAGAAGCCGGTGCCGCCCGGGGCGCTGAAGCCGAGCGGCCCGGGCGGGCGAGCCAGCCACCACCAGAACGCCGCCAGCACGCCGAACACCAGCCACAGCTGCGCCATGCTGCCGAGGTAGAGCCGCAGCCGACGCGGGCGGTAGCCGGCGGCAAGCTTCGCCAGCCAGCGGCGCCAGGACCAGGCGCTGTAGAGCGGCAGGCCGACCGCGAGCAGCAGCAGGTAGAGATGGTCGAGCAGGTGCATGGGGGGGCCCGGCTGGCGGCAAAGCCGCATGGTAGCGCCGCGGCGCGTCACGGCAAACGCCCGGACCGGTGTCGCTCAGGGCAGCGGGAACCCGGCTCGGGCCAGTCGGCGGCGGCTGCGTTCGAGATCCGCCTCGCCCTCGTAGAGCAGTACCACGCGGAACTCCGACGGCCCCGCCCGGAACCAGTCGACGGCGAGCCCGCCCGGATTCTGCTCCAGGGCGGCGACGAAGGCCCGGGCACGATACGGTGCGGCGAAGCTGATGAGCGTGAGCTTGCCCTGGCGGCCGTAGTCCCGGGGCGGTTCGCCCGCCGGGGTGCTGCGGCCGAGCACGTACTGCAGGTGGCGGTAGATGTAGCCGCTGTACCACACGGCGCCGGAGGGGATGACGCCGGACTTCGGTATGCGGCTCGGGCCGTAGTTGTAGGCCGCCAGTGCCAGGTGCAGGTCGCCGTCGTAGCGGCCCAGCAGCTCCTTCAGGTAGCGCGCGCCGGCGTCGATGTTCGTGCAGGGCTCGTAGAGGTCGGACAGCAGGTACAGGCCGAGGTGGCGGGCCGTGCCGGGCCACAGGATCTGCATCACGCCGTGGGCGTTGGCATGGGAGCGGGCGGCCGGATCGAAGTCGCTCTCGCCGCGGGCCACGGCCAGCAGCAGCGTCTCGGGCAACTGGTTGACGATGGCCGCGCGGCGGAAGCACTCGGCGAAGGGGAACTGCACGGCCGGCTCGCGAGCGGCGTGCCCGGCGAGATACTGCTGCCACGCGGTGGAGAGTTCGCTGCCGTCCGCGGCGGTGCGGGCCGGCGCGGCGGCAGTGCAGAGTAAACCGCAGAGTACGGCGATGACGAGCCCGAACCTCACAGCATCCTGCTCCGCAGGACGAGGCCGGTGGCCGCCTCGATGGCCGCCAGGTGCGCGAGCCGCTCCGCCTCGTCCCGGTAGGCGAAGGCCACCTGGTACTCGCCCGGCTGCGGCGAGAGCACACGGTAGTCGAGGCCGGTCACGCCCTCCAGCCGGCGGCGGAAACCCTTGGCGGAGATCTCGCTGCGGAACGGCTGCCAGAACGCGTACCACTGACGCTCCGCGTGGTCGATTTGCGCCCCGGGCGCGGCCGCCGGAGGCGGGACCGGCGCCGGGGGCTCTGGCGGAGCGTCGGCCGCAACGGCGTCACCGCGCTCTTCGGTGGCGGCGGCGCTGGCCGGTTCCGGGGCACCGGGTCCCGGCGCCGGGGCGGCCTCCGGCACCCGATCGTCAGCCGGCTTGCCATGGCCGCTTTCGCGACTCTCGCCGTCCCGGCCGGGCTCATCAACCCGGCCACCCTGGTCACGGAACGGTTCCGCCGGCGGATAACGCACGGCGGCGACGGCGAGAGCCGCGACCAGCAGCAGACCGGAGAGGAAACCGAGCAGGCGGGTCATGACGTCATTCCCGCCTGGCCGCCTGGCGGCCGACCGGGATGTCGATGCGGCGCAGGGACACCTCCGTGCCGGCGAATCCGCCAAGCCGGGCGAGCCAGGCATCGGCGTCGATGGCGGCGCCGTCCTCCGCCGCGCAATCGTCGGGCACGCGGGCGAGGTGGCGGCGGAGATCGGCCGCGGGGGCATCCGCCGGGAGGGCCAGCGCGATCCAGCGCTCACGCAGCGAGGTCCGCGGCGGGCGCAGCGCACGCTCCCGGCCCGCAGCCGCCATCGGGAAACTCAGCGTGGCCTCGCCGTAGCTGCGCCCCGGTACGCGGCCGAAGCGGCCGCAGCGCCCGGGCACCATCTGCACCAGGCCCGCGACGGGGTCGCGGCGCAGCAGGAATACCTGGGCGTCACCCGACACCTCGATCTCCAGCGCGAAACAGGCATCTTCCGCCAGGGCTTCCCCCGGCCGCAGCACTCTGGCGCCGCGGTGCCACGGGTCGGCACGGCGGCACATCCAGTGGTCGTTCGGCGTCAGTACCCGCAGCGCATGCAGTTCGACGGAGCCGCCGGGAGGGGACAGCGGCGGCGACGCAGCGGGCGGCGAAAGGCGCTGCGGCGCGGCGGGGCGACGGGCGCGGCGGCCATCGTCCGCGGCTGCCACGTAGGCGGCCACGTCTGTTACGGGGAAGCCGGCCTCGTCCGCGGCCGGCCGGGCCTGCACCCAGAATTGCTGCAGCTCGCCGTCGACGGCGTACAGCCGGCCGCTCAGTATCAGGTTGGCCGCGGCCGGGTCCGCCACGGTGCGGATGTAAGGGGAGCGGGCCAGGTTGTTCGCCACCAGCTGCACGGTGTCGGCCACGAACCCGGGCTGGCCGCCGGCGTCCGCATGGACCACCAGTGGCTCGCCGACGAAGCCGCAGAAATCGGCGGCCAGTTCCGCGGCGAGCCGCTCGGCCAGCAGATCACCCTCGTTCTGGCGGAACGGGTCGTCGCGCAGCCCCCGGGATTCCGCGGTGGCCGCCGCCTGCCGGGAGCGGGCGTACTGGCCGCGGGTGAGGCGTCCGTTCCATTCCCTGCCGAAGCCGGTCACCCACAGCCCCTCCTCCCGGTCCAGGGCACGCACGGCCAGGCGGTGGGAGCCGGGACCGCTCTGCTGCAGGTCGACGGCGACCGCGTAGTGGGCATCTTCGCGGCGGATGCAGTCGCCGGCGCTGCGGCCGCCCTCCCAGATCAGGTTCACCCCCGGCGTCGACTGCAGGAAGCGGGTCAGCCGCAGGGCCAGCGCGCGGGACAGGGAGTCCGGCGCGCTCTGCGGTTCGTCGCCCCGCATCACGGCGACGGCGAGGGGCTCGCCGCGGAAGCGCGGGTGGGTGGTGAGGGTGTCCGCCAGGTACGGCTCGAGTTCGTCGTCGAACCAGGCCTCCAGGGAAGAGGGTTCACCGCCCGACCAGGCGAGCGCGCCGTAGTCCGACGTGGCGCAGCCGGTCATCGCCAGCGCCGCCAGGAGTGCGGTGGCGCGGCGCCGGCCAGGTGTCCGGAAGGTCACGAGGGATCCTCCAGCCGCAGCAGACCGTCGGCGTCGATCACCAGTTCGCCGCCGTCGTTGGTGGCGAGTACCCGGCCCAGCGCCGCGGCGGTGGGCGGCGGCAGGGTGACGCCCCAGCGCAGGCCGCCGCCGGGCAGCACCACGCTGCGGCGCAGCGCATCCAGCACCGGACCGGGCACCGTGTCCGGCGCCATCTCGTGCACCTGGCCGGGCGTGTCGGCGCTGCGGAAAGCGGGACGGCCGTCGACGATCATGAAGCGCCAGACCCGGTCACGGGCGAAGGCGTACAGCGCGACCTCGCCGCGCTCCACCAGGCCGACCAGCGCGGCGTCGGAGTCGAAGCGCAGCGAGAAGCCGGGCTGCGGCTCGGCGGAAGGTGCCGTCGGTGCGGCCTCGGGCGGCGGCTGCGGCGCGGGCTTCGGGAGCGGCGGCGGCTCGGGTCGGGGCTCCGGTGTCGCAGCGACGGGTTGCGGTTGCGCGGCCGGTTCCGGTCGGTGCTCTGGCTGGGCCTCCGGCTGGGACTCCGGCTGCGGTGGGGGTTCGGGTGCGGCAGCAGGTGCCGTTTCCGCGGGACGCTGCGGAACCGAAGAAACCGTGGAAACGGTGGAAACGGTGTCCGGCACCCGTTTTGGAACTTTTGCGACTGGTTCTGGGACGCTCTGGACCAGCGCGAAAATGGCTACCAGGCAGAACGCGAGGATGGCCATGAAGCGCATCACGTCGGTCTCCAGGTGCTCCATGCCGCCCTCGCCGCTAGGCGCGCCGGGGGAAGCCGAGCCCATCCACGGCTGCCTGCCCATCTGTCTCCTCCTCCCGGCCGCGCGCCGCCCCGCCCGGCGCGGCCAGCGCGGCCACGTGTGCCTCGATGCGTGCGAGCCCCGCCAGCATCTCCCTACCGGTCGCCGCCGCGGCCGCCTCGTAGTAGCGGCGCAGGGGCGCACCTACCGTGAGCGTCTTCACCACCCGCATGAGATAGCCGCCGATACCGCCGAAGATCGTCGTGGAGAGCGCCACCAGGATGCCGCCGTTCACCATGCGCTGGAGCACGGCGAAGGCGCCGTCGTCCACGCTCGCCGCCGGATCGCCCAGTGCATACAGGAGCGCACCGCGCATGCCGATGGCGGTCCAGATGACGCCCACGCCGAAGAACAGGCTGGTCCAGGTATCGGTGAGCTGTTCGGCATGGGCAACGGCGTCCAGGGAGGCGCCGCGCGCGACCCGCCGGCGCAGCCGCGCGAGGCTGCGCACGTACAGCACCAGCACGACGGCGAACACCGGCAGCGACAGGCCCAGGTTGCGATGGGCCCAGTCGAGCGCCTCGACCAGCGTCCACGCGGGCGTCTGGCCGGCGGCCAGGAACGCATCGGTGGCGAGGCTCATCCCGCCTGCGGCGATCAGGCCCGTCAGCACGCCGGCGGCGAGACCGCCCGCGAAACCGCCGTTTCCGATTGCTGCGGCCACCGCTCTCTCCTACCGGCCCGCGCAGGCCGTGCAGGTGGCCTCGAGGACGAGCTCGGTCTCCTGGTAGAGCCGGTCGGCCCGGTAGTAGCCCGGCGCATCCTGGCTCACCCTGAGCAGACCCTGCTCCTTGTCGAGCAGCTCGGCTTCCATCGCGGTCAGCACCTGGCGCTTGCGCGGGCAGGTGTAGGCGCAGTTGTTGTAGTCGCCCATCAGCGAGACATACTTCACGTTGAAGTAGCGGTTGTAGGCACGCTCCGCCTGGCGCTTGGACAGCAGTCCCTGATCCGCGGCCGCCAGCAGGAAGTCGGAGAACTTGCGCTTGTTTTCGGGTGCGGGATCGCCCTCGGCGATGCCGAGCAGCTCGGCGTAATAGCGGTCGAACTCGGCCTCGCAGCCGGCGGCCAGCTTCGCCTCCGCCGCCTCCATGGCCTGGTCCAGGCTGGCCGTGCGCGGCAGGCTGCAGTCGGCGGTGGTGGTGGCGCAACCGGCGAGCGCCAGTGCGCCCAGGGTCAGCGCCAGCACCAGTCCGGTGCGGATGTTGCTCGGATTCATGTCGTTCCTCCTCGTTCGCGGGTTCGGGCTAGAACTCCAGCGGGCTCGTGTATTCCTCTTCGAAGGTGCCTGGCGGGGGCGCGGCAATCTGCGGGCCCGGCGCGTAGTCGCCGAACAGGATGGCCTTCACCCCGTCCACCACTTCCTGCATCTCCGGCGTGATGACGCCGAAGGACTGGTTCAGCTGCTCCATGAGCGTGGCGCGGGCGATCTCCTCGCGGGTGCGGGCGATGAGATCCGAGGCCTCGGCCATGTCCAGGTACATGTCGGAGGCGATCACCGCCAGCGAATGGCTATTGCGGTTCACCGACGAGGTGGCCACCAGCTGGTAGTACTGCTCGAAGCGCTGGGACAGGCGGATACCGGAGCGCCCGCGCAGCACCGGCGCCGGCTCCGCCCTGGAGGCTTCGCCCGTGCCGAGCAGGGTCTCCTGCAGGGTCCAGGAGGTCATCTTGTTGCCGAGCTCGCTCCCGAGCCGCCGCTCGAGACTCGCGTGGGTGTTCTGCACGGAACGCTCCATGTCCGGCAGGCGCTCGGACATGATGTTCAGCATCTCGAGATAGGTGGCGCCGAGCTGCTTGGCGATGCGCTGGCAGCCGGGGTCGTCCTCGGCGCCCTCGCATTTGGCTTCCTGGTAGAGGCGGCGCTGCTGGTCCAGCCGGCTGATGGCGTCCTGCAGGCCGGTCTCCATCTCCGCTGCCACGTCGCCGGTCTGGCGGATATCCTCCAGCACGGTGGTGGGGAACAGCTGGATGGTGGGCGCCGTGCTGGCGGAGCCCAGCGCCGGCAGGACGACGAGTGCGATGGTGGCGGCCAGGTAGTGCCAGAAGGCGGCGGGATGCTGCGCCTCCCGTGCCCCCGTGCGACCGCCGTGCGACGTTGTGGTTCTCGGCTCCATGGTCGTCTCCCTGTGATCGGGAGACTCAGGCTAGACGGGGAGCGCTGAACGGAAGCTGAATGGGGGAATTGCCCGCGTATTGCGGGTCCACTAGCTCGTGATTGCGCCCAACCGGGACAGCGACGGCAGGTCCAAAACACAGTCACGCAGCGAGCGGACCGCGTGCCTGGAGAGAGCCCTCCCCGCATTGTCCCCGAACTTGGCGATGATGTCGGTGCGTGACAGCGGGCGCTCGTGGGCACCCCGGTTGACCGGCTCCCGGTGGCGCAGCTCGCGTCCGTCGCGGGTGTGGATGATGACCTCGCCGGGGAAATAGCGCGGGAACGTCGAGTCCGGGTCCACCTCGTAACTGCAACGCCCCGCCAGCGCGAGGATGTCCGGATCGGCGAGCACCGCTCCCTCGAGTTCGTCCAGCGTGAACCGCCCCTTCACCAGCGTCGCCGCCATCAGGTACTGCACGCTGAACTTGGCCTCGTAGTCGCTGCGGGGCCGGCGCTTGCGGTCTTCCGGCTCGCAGACCACGTCGACCTCGTCGGCGTGCACCCGGGCCACCATCCGCTCGACCTCGTCCGGCGTCACGCCGTGCTCCGCGGCGAGCGCCAGGACGCAGTCGGCATAGGCATGGTTGTAGTGGCAGACGGGATAGGGCTTGATGCCGACCTCGAGCATCTCCCAGCGCTCGCCGAGGCTGTCGAGGCGCGCCGCAAGCGCGGCGTCCGGGTCGTCGCCGGCGTCCTCGCCGAGATAGGTCCGGTACAGGCCGAAGCGGCCTTCGTACGCGCGGGCCGGACCGGTGAGGCCGGCGCGGGCGAGACCGGCCGCCTGCAGCCCGCAGGCGGCGGCCCAGCCGGGGTGGATCCGCTTGGTCCAGGCGCCGTCCTCCAGGAACTGCAGCGTGCCGCCGGCCAGACTGAGCGTGATGCCCTGGGCCTGCGCGAGCGCGGCCGCGTCCATCCGCCACAGGCGTCCCGCCGCCAGCGTCGCGCCGAACGCCCCGATCACGCCGGTGGGATGGAAGCCCCGCTTCTGGAAGGCGCCGCCCACGCTGCCGATGCGCGCATCGGCCTCGACGGCGACCAGGTAGGCGGCCAGGGCCTCGGCGCCGGTGGCACCCGCGTTCAGCCCGGCGGCCAGCACGGTGGGCAGCGCGCTGGCCGAGGTATGCACGATGCTCTCGCCGTGGGTGTCGTCGAAATCCAGCCCGTGGATCAGGAAACCGTTGGCGATGGCCGCATCCCGCAACGCCAGGCGCTCCGGGCGGCCGATCACCGGATAGTCGCCGGCGCCCGCCATGCTGCCGATCGCGGCCAGACCGCGGCGGGCGAAGGGGTAGGCGGTGGCCGCCAGCGCGACGCCCAGCGCATCGAGGATATGCAGGCAGGCCCGCTCGACGACCTCATCGGGGATACCGGAGGAATCCAGCTCGAGGGCGAAGGCAGCGAGTGTGGATGCGGCGTCGGTCATGCAGCCCTGTAGGAGGGCCTTCAGGCCCGATATCGGATCGGCGAATACCGAATCGGGCCTGAAGGCCCTCCTACATCCATTTTGCCTGGAGCTTCTTCAGCACCTCGGCGCCGGGGCCGAGCTTCTGGTAGGGGATCGAGTTCAGCGGCTGCTCCACCGTGTTGCCCACGGCGTGCATGTCGCCCTTGCGCTCGTGGATGTACAGGAGCCCGGTGACGATCTCGCCCCGGTTGGCGTGCTCGCGCAGGAAGGAGAAGGCCTTGGCGCGGCTGGTGGGGTCGTACTCCTTGTCCACCTTCTTCAGCACCACGCGGCTGCCGTCGTGCAGTTCCACCGGCATGGCCTCGCCCTCCTCGTAGGCAGTCCTGATCTCCTCGGCCGGCGGGATGAAGTCCGTACCTACCACCTGATGGTAGTACTTTCGGGTATGGCTGTAGCTCTTGGTGGAGCCCACGTGGTCGTTGAAGGTGACGCAGGGGCTGATCACGTCCAGCAGGGCGAAGCCCTTGTGGGTGAGCGCGCCCTTGATCAGCGGCACGAGCTGCTTTTTGTCGCCGGAGAAACTGCGGGCGATGTAGGTGGCGCCGGTGGCCAGGGCCAGCAGGCAGGGATCGATGGGCGGCTGCTGGTTCTCCTCGCCCTTCTTCGCCGTGGAGCCCACGTCCGCGGACGCCGAGAACTGGCCCTTGGTGAGGCCGTACACGCCGTTGTTCTCGATGACGTAGCACATGTCGAGATTGCGGCGGATGGCGTGGGTGAACTGCCCGAGGCCGATGGACAGCGAGTCGCCGTCACCGGAGACCCCGAGGTAGACCAGCTCGTTGTTGGCCGCATTCGCGCCGGTGGTCACGCTGGGCATGCGCCCGTGCACGGAGTTGAAGCCGTGGCTGGTCCCGACGAAATACGCCGGCGTCTTCGACGAGCAGCCGATGCCGCTCATCTTGCCGAGCCGGTGCGGGGGAATGGACAGCTCGAACACCGCCTGAATGATGGCGTTGGTGATCGAGTCGTGGCCGCAGCCCGCGCACAGCGTGGAGACCGTGCCCTCGTAGTCCCGCTGGGTCAGGCCGAGATCGTTCTTCGGCAGGCGGGGATGGGCGACTTTCGGTTTAGGTATATAGCTCATAGCGGTTGCCTCGATGGGGCATGTAGGAGGGGCTTTAGCCCCGATTCGTTAATCGGGCCTGAAGGCCCTCCTGCATGCATGGTCATGCCGCCTCGTGTTTGTTCCGGTCCGCGCGGATGCGCTCGGCGACGAAGCCCGCGTGCATCGGCAGGCCGTTGTAGTGCAGCACCGCCACCAGCTTGTTCTGGTCGATACCGGCGTCCAGGATCAGCAGCGAGCGCAGCTGGGCGTCCCGGTTCTGCTCCACCACGTACACCCGGTCGTGCTTCTCGACGAACTCCGTGACCGCATGACCGAAGGGAAACGCCCTCACCCGGCAGTAGTTCAGCTTCACGCCTTCGGCGGCGAGCTGCTCCACCGCCTCGTGCACGGCCGCCTCGCCGCTGCCGACGGTCAGCACTGCGGTCCGGTTGAACTGGGAATATTCGATGACCGGCTCCGGCACCAGCTCCCGGGCCGTGTCCCACTTCACCAGCAGCCGGTCCACCACGTCCTGGTATTCGGCGGCATCCTCGGTATAGCCGCCGTATTTGTTGTGGCCGGAGCCCCGCGTGAAGAAACTGCCCTTCGGGTGCTCGCCGGGCAGCGAGCGGTACGGGATGCCGTCGCCGTCGGTGTCGAGGTAGCGATGGAAATTCTCCATCTTCTCCAGGTCCTCGGCGTGCAGCACCTTGCCCCGGTCCGGCCGGTAGTCGTCGTCCCAGGTGAGCTCGGGCACCATCCAGTCGTTCATGCCGATGTCGAGGTCGGAGAGCACCATGACCGGAGTCTGCAGCCGCTCGGCGAGGTCGAAGGCGGCGGGTGCCAGGGTGAAGCACTCGTAGGGGTCGGCCGGGAACAGCAGCACGTGTTTCGTATCGCCGTGGGAGGCATACGCGCAGGACAGGATGTCCGACTGCTGGGTGCGCGTCGGCATGCCCGTGGACGGACCAGTGCGCTGCACGTCGAAGATCACCACCGGCAGCTCCGCGTAGTAGGCGAAGCCGATGAACTCGTTCATGAGCGAGATACCCGGGCCGCTGGTCGGCGTGAAGGCGCGGACGCCGTTCCAGGCCGCGCCCAGCACCATGCCGATGGCGGCCAGCTCGTCCTCGGCCTGCACGATCAGGTAGTTGTTCTTCCCCGTTTCCGGGTCCACGCGCAGCTGCTTGCAGAAGCGGCTGAAGGCGTCCATGAGCGAGGTGGACGGCGTGATGGGATACCAGGCGCCCACGGTGGCGCCGGCGTAGACGCAGCCGAGGCCGGCGGCCGTGTTGCCGTCGATGATCACATGGCCCTTCGTCCCTTCCATCTTCTGGACGAGCAGGGGCAGCGGGCAGTCGAAATTCTCGACGGCGTAGTCGTAGCCGAGATGCACTGCCTCCATGTTGGAGTCCGCCAGCGCCGGCTTCTGCGCGAAGGTGTCGCGGAGATTCCGGCGGATGATGTCGAGGTCGAGGTCCAGCAGTGCGGCCAGCGCGCCCACGTAGGCGATGTTCTTCATCAGGATACGCGCCCGCGCGCCCTCGAAGTGTTCGTTGCACATCTTCGACAGCGGGATGCCGATGACCGTGACGTCGTCCCGGTCCAGCAGCCTGGAGCGCGGCCACGTGGAGTCGTAGATGAGGTAGCCGCCCGGCTCCACCTCCGCCAGGTCTTCGGCGTAGGTCTGCGCGTTCATGGCCACCATCACGTCCACCCGGCCGGCGCGGGCTTTGTGGCCGGCGCCGGTGACGCGCACCTCGTACCAGGTGGGCAGGCCCTGGATGTTGGAGGGGAAGTAGTTCTTGCCCACCACCGGGACGCCCATGCGGAAGATGGACTTCATGAGCAGGCCGTTGGCGCTGGCGGAGCCTGTGCCGTTCACCGTCGCGATCTTGATCACGACGTCGTTGATGCGTTTGTCGGTCACTGCATACCTCGATGGGCATGTAGGAGGGGCTTTAGCCCCGATTCGGCATTCGGTATCGGGCCTGAAGGCCCTCCTACATTAGTCTTCATCCGGCCTTGTATATCTTCGGTTTCGCGTTCGCCGCCTCTTCCTGCGCATGGGGAATCAGGATCTGCGACTTCTGCATGTCCCAAGCGCCGGTGGGGCAGCGCTCGGCGCAGAGGCCGCAGTGCACGCACAGATCCTCGTCCTTGATCATCACGCGGCCCGTCTGCGGCAGGGCGCCGGAGACGAAGAACGGCTCCTCCAGGTTCTCGGCGGGCGGCGTCAGGCTCTGCCTGAGCTCCTCCTCGCTGGCGTTCGGCGTGATGGCCAGACAGTCCACCGGGCAGACGTCGATGCAGGCGTCGCACTCGATGCACAGCTTGTCGATGAATACCGTCTGGATGTCGCAGTTCAGGCAGCGCTCCACTTCGGCCAGGGTCTGCTCCGGGGTGAAGCCGAGCTCCACCTCGATGTCGATCTTCTTGAACCGCTCCGCAAGATCCACCGCCGGCATGAGCCGCCGCTCCGCCGGGTTGTAGTCGTTGGAGTAGCTCCACTCGTGGATGCCCATCTTCTGGCTGATGAGGTTCATGCCGTCGGGCAGTCGGTCGTTGACGTCCTCGCCCTGGCAGTACTTGTGGATGGAGATGGCCGCCTGGTGGCCGTGGGCGACCGCCCAGATGATGTTCTTCGGCCCGAAGGCGGCGTCGCCGCCAAAGAACACGCCGGGCCGCGTGGACATGAAAGTGGTCTCGTCCACCACCGGGGCGTCCCACTCGTTGAACTCCAGGCCGATGTCGCGCTCGATCCAGTCGAAGGCGTTCTCCTGGCCGATGGCGAGGATGACGTCGTCGCAGGGGATGAAGACCTCCTCCAGCACCGTGCCCCGGTCGATGCGGCCCTGATCGTCGACCTGGTACTCCATCAGGTCGAACGTCATGCCGGTGAGCCGCCCGTCCTCCACCACGAACTCCTTCGGCGAGTGGTTGACGAGGATCTCGACGTTCTCCTCCTCGGCGTCTTCCAGCTCCCAGTCCGACGCCTTGAAGTAGCCCCGGGGCTTGCGGGCCATCACCTTGACGTCGGTCGCGCCCAGCCTGAGCGAGGTACGGCAGCAGTCCATGGCGGTGTTGCCGACGCCGATGATGAGCACCCGCTCGCCGATCTCTTCGGTGTGCTTGAAGGCCACGGACTCCAGCCACTGGATGCCGATGTGAATGCGGTCGGTGTCGTGGCGCCCCGGCAGCTCCAGCTCCTTGCCCCGGGGCGCGCCGGTGCCGACGAACACGGCATCGAAGCCGCCGTCGTCCAGCAGGTCCTTAAGGCTGCCGATCGGATGGTTCAGCTTCAGATCGACGTCCATGTCCAGGATCATGCCGATCTCCTCGTCCAGCACCTTCGGCGGCAGCCGGAACTGGGGGATGTTCGTGCGCATGAGGCCGCCGGTCTCGTCCAGCGCCTCGAAGATGGTGCACTCGTAGCCCAGCGGCGCGAGGTCGTTGGCCACGGTGAGCGAGGCACAGCCGGCGCCGACCAGGGCCACCCGCTTACCGTTCTTCTCGGCCGGCGCCTGCGGCAGGCGGTCGGCGATCTCGTCCTTGTGGTCGGCCGCGACCCGTTTCAGCCGGCAGATGGCCACCGGCTTCTCCTCCACCCGGCGCCGGCGGCAGGCCGGCTCGCAGGGCCGGTCGCACACCCGGCCGAGAATACCCGGAAACACATTCGACTCCCGGTTGACCATGTAGGCGTCGGAGAAGCGGCCCTGGGCGATCAGGCGGATGTACTCGGGGACGTCGGTATGCGCGGGACAGGCCCATTGGCAGTCCACGACCCGATGGTAGAAATCGGGATTAGAGGTGTCGGTCGGCTTCATTTCCTGTGATGTGGACTCTCTCCCCCGGAGATACGCCGCACCCTTGCACCGTGTAGGTGCGAAGAGTACTAAAGGCAGCGGAAATCGCAATGGTTTTCACTACTTTCGTGACACGGGTCATCGGATCTCTCAACTGCCGGGGCGGCGCAGGACCCGGCGACCGGGGCTTCGGCTACACTCTTCGCATCGCCGAACGGGAGAATCACGGGTGAACGAGCGCTATACGGCCCTGGCCCTGCAGATGGGCACCGACTGCGTGAACGGCTGCTCCGACCGGGCCTCCGCCCGGGAACGGATGGCTGCGAATCTGGCGAACGCGCGTCGGCTGATCGCGGGCAGCAAGGCCTTCGTGAAGCAGTTCGCCGGCACCGACGTGCGCCTGGTGGTGCTGCCGGAGTACTTCCTGACCGGCTTCCCCATGGGCGAGAGCGTGGGCGAATGGCGGGACAAGGCCGCACTCGAGCCGGGCGGACCGGAGTACGAGGCGCTGGGCGAGATCGCGCAGACCTTCGGCCTCTACCTGGCCGGCAACGCCTACGAGCGGGACGAGCACTTCCCGGCGCTATTCTTCCAGACCTGCTTCGTGATCGACCCGTCCGGCGAGGTCGTGCTGCGCTACCGCCGCCTGATCTCCCTGTCCGCGCCGACGCCCTGGGACGTCTGGGACCGCTACCTGGACGTCTACGGCCTCGATGCGGTGTTCCCGGTGGCGCGGACCGAACTCGGCAACCTCGCCGCCATCGCCTCCGAAGAGATTCTCTACCCGGAGATCGCACGCTGCCATGCGGTGCGCGGCGCCGAGGTATTCCTGCACCACACCAGCGAGGTGGGCAGCCCGGCGCTGACGCCGAAGGACGTCTGCAAGCGCGCCCGGGCCGTGGAGAACGTGGCTTTCGTCGTCTCGGCCAACTCGGCACGGCTGGGAAAACTGGGGTTTCCAGCCGAATCGACCACGGGCATGTCCAAGATCGTGGACTACAACGGCAGGGTAATGGCCGAGGCGCCGCCGGGCGGCGAGAGCATGGTGGCCAACGCGACGCTGGACCTGACCGGGCTGCGTGAAGCCCGGCACCGCGCCGGCATGAGCAACCTGCTGTCCCGCCAGCCGCTGGAACTCTACGCCGAGGCCCTGTCCGGCATCCGCATGCGCCCGAAGAACCGCCTGCTGCGGGGCGGAGACGTCATCGAGCCCGGGCGGGGCGAACTCGCTGCCCTGCAGCAAGAGGACATCCGGCGCCTCGCCGGCGAGGGCATGCTCTAGACTGAACGGGTGCTGAACCGTCGCTGAACGAAACCGGGATTTTGCGTTTGACCGGCCGTGCCATCGCGCTATCATCCCCTCAGGATCGAAAAAACCGGAGTCTGACTATGAGAAAACTGTCGATGACGCTTTTCGCCCTGCCGCTGGTCTTTCTCGGCACCGCCGCCCTGGCGGACGGGCACATGGAAGCCGGCAAGGCCAAGTTCGAGGCAATGTGTGTGGACTGCCACTACAGCGATGACTTCGCCGGCATGCCCAAGGACGAGATCAAGGGCATGATCAAGGCCGTCGCCGCCGGCGAGGTGGAGCATGACGAGGACCTCTCCGGCCTGACGGACGAGGAAATCAAGGCTCTCGCGGCCTACATGGCCAGCGCCGGGTAAGCCGGCCGGATGCCGCCGCGACGCCCGCCGGCGTCCGGCGAACCGCACTGACGGGAGGCCGATGGCGGCTCAGCCATCGGCCTTTTTCGTGGCTCGGCGCAGGCCCGGCGCGGCACTGTCGTATTGCCGCCGCCCGTACTGTCGGCGAGCCTCCGACCGGCCGCCAACCTGAATGGGCGCTGAACGGCACAGGGGTATTGCCTTTTACCGGCAACCACGGCGGGTTAGTATTCCGGCTGAACCAGAGAGGAAGTGGAGGACCCCACGATGAGAAAGACTTGGATCGCAATGGCCGCGCCGCTGATGTTCTTCGGTACCGCCGCATGGGCCGGTGGCGACGTGGAAGCCGGCAAGGCCGTATTTGACGAGGAGGCCTGCGCGGACTGCCACTACGAAGACGACTTCGCGGGCATTCCCGAGGGCGAGATCAAGACCATGATCAAGGAAGCGGAGGATCACGACCCGGACATGTCCTACCTCAGCGACGAGCAGATCGCGAACCTCGCCGCCTACTTCGCGAGCTTCGAATAAAGCTGGACTCTCATCCGGGCGGCTTGCGCTGCCCGGGAAAGAATGAGAAAAAGCGGGCTGACGGCACCTCCCGGTGCCGCCAGCCTTTTTATTACCCATGCAATCGTTGCTGACACACGCGCTGCGGCGGATGAACCGCCGCTACATGAGCTTCGAGACGGCGCCGGTCACCAACGCGCTGCCGGAGCCGACCGCCGGCCGTGTGTATCTGCTGTACCTGCACATCCCGTTCTGCGAGGTGTTGTGTCCGTTCTGCCCGTTCCACCGGGTGGAGTATCAGCCCGCGCGTACCCGCCACTATTTCTCGGTACTGCGCAAGGAGATCCAGCGCGCCACCGACCACGGCTATCGCTTCGGTGAACTGTATGTGGGCGGCGGCACGCCGACGGTGCTGCCCGAGGAGCTCGCCGAGACCATCGAGCTGGTCCGCCGGGACCACCCCATTTCCAGGGTGTCGGTCGAGACCAATCCGGATGATCTCGGCGACAGCCGTCTCGCCATGCTCCGGGACGCCGGCGTCAACCGGCTCTCGGTCGGCGTCCAGAGCCTGGACGACGACATCCTCCGCTCGATGCAGCGTTACGAGAAGTTCGGCAGCGGCCGGCTGATCTGCGAGCGGCTGGAGGCCGTCCGGGGCCAGTTCGACACCATCAACGTCGACATGATCTTCAACCTGCCCAGCCAGTCGGACGAGAGCCTGGCGCGCGACCTGCACACGCTCACCGACGAGCTGGGTGCGGACCAGGTCTCCTGGTATCCCCTCATGACGGCGCACGCCACCCGGAAGTCGATGGAGAAGCACATCGGCGATGTCGACTTCTCCCGGGAGGGCGAGCTCTACCACCGCATCGCGGGACACATGCTGGATGCGGGCTACGTGCGCTCGTCGGCCTGGTGCTTCTCCCGCTCCGACTCCATGATGATCGACGAATACATCACCGAGGAGGAGGAGTATCTCGGGCTCGGCAGCGGCGCCTTCAGCTACATGGGCGGCACCATGTACGCGAGCACCTTCTCCATCAACCACTACCTGAAACTCGCCGACCGGGGCGGCACCGGCATCGTGCGCAGCCGGGATATGAGCGAGCGCGACCAGATGCGCTACTACCTGCTCATGTTCATGTTCAGCGGCTCGCTGGATCTCGATGCGGCCGAGCAGCGCTTCGGCGGGCGCTTCCGGCGCGTGCTCTTCCCGGAACTCGCCGGCCTCAGGCTTCTCGGCGCCGTCCGCCGCCGGGGCTCGAAGCTGGAACTCACCGAGCGCGGCTATTACCTGTGGGTGGTGATGATGCGGGAGTTCTTCATCGGCGTGAACATTTTCCGCGACGAGATGCGCCACCTGATCCGCCACGAGACCGTCCTGGTCAACGGATAAGGCCCGCCGCCGACCGCGGCCGCGAAAGCCGGCTGCGGTATTCCCCGATTGTTCGGCGTCCCGCCTTGGCCTATCAAGGGCTTGGTTTCCGGCACCAATGGTGCCCGGTACCGCTGCGGGCTGTGGTCCTGAAGGAAAAGAAAATGCGCAAGCGTGTCACGTTCTGTCTGTCGATCCTCTCGACGATGATGGTCTTCGTCCTGTTCTCGCCGCTGGCGAGCGCCCAGGAGGAAGCGCGGCCCATCAAGTGCGGGGGCTGTCACAAGGATGTCGGGGTCACCTCGACGGCCCATGCCGACACGGGCTGCCAGGAATGCCACAGCAACGTGACCAGCCGGCGCCACCGGGCCGAGGACCTGATGGACCTCACCGGCAACGCCATCTGCGCCCAGTGCCACAGGCTCTCCGACCGCTCGCTCAGCCGCAGCGTCCACCACGAAAAAGCCGAGTGCCTGGACTGCCACGGGCCGGCCCACGAGGTGCACAAGGTCGACGACCTCCAGTCGATGGTCTCCCCATTCAACCAGATCGAGACCTGCGGCGAGTGCCACAGCGAACCCGAGGGCCTGATCGACGGTTTCATCGACAGCGTCCACGGGCGCGGCCTGCTGCGCTCGGGCCTGGTCAGCGCCCCTTCCTGCAGCGACTGCCACGGCGACCACCGCATCTTCGCGGTCGACAACGAGCGCGCCCCGACCTCCCACAAGAACTCGCCCGAAATGTGCGGCGACTGCCACGTGGGCGTGTTCGACACCTGGGTGAACGAGAACGCCCACGGCACGATCTGGCAGGAGGGCAGCACCGACGGTCCGGTCTGCACCGACTGCCACAGCTCCCACGACATCCAGGACCCGAACATCGGCGAGACCCGCCTGATGATGTCGGGCGAATGCGGGGACTGTCACGGTGGCAAGTACAACAGCTACGAGTGGAACTTCCACGGCAAGTTCACCGCCCTGGGCCTGGAGACCTCGGCCACCTGCTCGGACTGCCACACCCCGCACAGGAACCTGCCCGAGGACGACCCGCGCTCGAGCATCCATCCCGACAACCTGGCCGAGACCTGCGGCGCCTGCCACGAGGGCGCCTCCGGCAACTTCCTGCAGATCGAGGTCCACAACAACCCGAGCGATCCCGGGGACAACCCGTGGGTCTTCTACATCTACGTGTTCATGATGGTGCTGCTGGTCGGCGTATTCGCCTTCTTCGGCGTCCACGACCTGCTGTGGCTGCAGCGCTCGGCCGTCGGCACCATCAGGGGCGAGTTCGGCGCGCTGAAGAGCCATGTCTCGGACGGCCAGTACGTGCGGCGCTTCTCCGGCGTCTACATCTTCATGCACATCGTCATCATCGTGACCTTCCTGCTGCTGGCTCTCACCGGCCTGCCGCTGAAGTTCCCGACGGCGCCCTGGGCACAGACCCTGATGAACCTCATGGGTGGCGTGGAAGCTGCCGGCATCATCCACCGCATCGCGGCCGTCGGCACCTTCGGCTACATGGGCTTCCATGTGGTGCACCTGGTCATCCGCTGGTTCATGAAGGGTGAGCGCGGCCTGTTCTGGGGACCCAACTCGATGACGCCGCAGCTGCAGGACGTGAAGGACCTCATGGGCAACCTTCGCTACTTCCTGTATCTGGGGCCGCGTCCGGAAGGCGACCGCTGGACCTACTGGGAGAAATTCGACTACCTGGCGGTCTTCTGGGGCGTCATGATCATCGGCCTGTCCGGCCTGATGCTCTGGTTCCCGCAGTTCTTCACCCTGTTCCTCCCGGGCTGGTCCATCAATGCGGCCCTGGTGGTGCACAGTGACGAGGCGCTGCTGGCGACGGGCTTCATCTTCCTGTTCCACTTCTTCCACACGCACCTGCGTCCGGAGAGCTTCCCGATGGATCCGGTGGTGTTCACCGGCCGGATGTCTCTGGAGAAGTTCAAGGAAGAGCGTCCCCGTGAATACCAGCGCATGGTCGACGCCGGCACGCTGGAGCAGAATCTGCGGCCCGCGCCGACCCGCTACGAGATGATGTGGGTGTACATCTTCGGCTTCGCGATGCTGGCCATCGGGCTGGCGCTGGCCGTGGCCATCTTCGTGGCCCTGTTCACCCACGGACTCGGGGTGCCGTAGGGTCGGGGACACGGGGGCGTTACGGAGAACCCGTACTCCCCTGACGGCGGAGCTGCCGTAGCATCAACCGGTGCTGCGGCAGTTTCGTCTGCCGCCGCGCCGTATTCCTGACCCGGGGGGGTCCATGTCCAGACATTTCTTTGCCTCCATCACCCGCAACTGGATCAGCCTGACCGGTTCGGCCATCGCACTCGTCAGCGCCGTCCTGATCGTGACGCTGTATTTCGTGGAGTCCATCGGGCATCAGGGCGGGCCCTACCTCGGCATCCTCACCTTTTTGATCCTGCCGGCCATCTTCGCCCTCGGCCTCATTCTCATTCCCATCGGCATCTACGTCGAACGCCGGCGGCTGCGCAAGCACCCGGAATACGAGGGTCGCGGACCTTTCCCCGTGATCGACCTCAACACGCCGAAGACCCGCGGCGCGCTCATGGTATTCCTCGGCCTCACGGTGCTGAACATCGTGGTGCTGGCCGGCGCCACCTACAAGGGCGTGGAGGTCATGGAATCCGTGGAGTTCTGCGGCATGGCCTGCCACAGCGTCATGGAGCCCGAGTACACG
>Ga0102929_1000084_pt1 | contig 48062 bp, 43 predicted proteins | sample SalPonR1_B_D2_MG_FD_78510 | JGI IMG/M metagenome (GOLD analysis project Ga0102929, IMG submission 78510) | Salt pond soil microbial communities from South San Francisco under conditions of wetland restoration - Salt Pond MetaG R1_B_D2_MG | ecosystem: Environmental > Aquatic > Marine > Intertidal... | reverse complement strand
TCAACCCAACCGAGCGGAACTGCTTGACCGAATCAATACGCTGATGGCTACCGGGGCCCTGCCCTTCGCGGCCCTTTTGGTGCTCGACGCGCTGGCCGATGCGGGCGTGGATTCAACGCTGATCACAGTGCTTGATTGGGCGGCCAAGGGCGCGCTGGCTGTGGTCGTCGTGCTTCTCTCAGTCGCCGTCGCGCGCAAGGCGCGGTCTGGCAAACCGGCAGCCGACGAGGACAGCTATTCGGCGACCACGCTGCGCAAGGCGCTGGCCGTGTCCTGGGTGGCGACCTTCGTCGTCCTCACCCAGTTCGACAGCCTTTTTGACGGCGCCGGCATACTCGGCGTGGCGGAGTTGCCATTGGTTCACGCGGGCGGGATCGTAACAGCGTTTATGCTGGTCGTGCTCAGTCTGACCTACTTCGCTCTGATGATGCGGGCCAGCGACGAGCCCGACCCCTCGGAGGAAGCCTCTTGAGCGACCTCCACAACCGCATCCGAGTGTTTCGCGCCGAGCACCGGATGAGCCAGGCCGATCTGGCCCGCGCCATCGGGGTGTCGCGCAAGACCATCAGTACCGTTGAGGTCGGACGATTCGTGCCATCGACCGTGATAGCGCTGAAAATCGCACGCCATTTCGGGGTTTCCGTCGAGGACGTATTCCAGCTCTCTGATGGGCAATAGCGCCGATTGACCGTGCCCCTGGAGTGCTCCCCGAGCTTTGGGCCACGGGTATGTTAGGTTTTCCTCCACCTGAGGAGAACCGAGATGAAGAAGAGCAGATTTAGCGACGAACAGATTGTGGCGGTGCTGCGGGACGCCGATTCGACGTCGGCGGTTGCGGCAGCGCGCAAGCACGGTGTGTCGGAGCAGTCGATTCACCGCTGGCGTAAGAAGTTCGCCGGGATGGAGGTGTCGGACGTGCGCGAGCTGCGGCGTTTACGCGAGGAGAACGCGCGGCTGAAGAAGCTCGCCGCCGAGCGCGACCTGGAGGTCGAAGTGATGAAGGAGATCCAGGCAAAAAATGTATGGTCCGCCCCTAACTCGCAAGTCCCAAATTGGTGACCTGAACAGTTCGCAAAAATGTATCCGGCCTCTTGCAAGTGGACTGCTGTTGCAGCCAGGCCATGATGAGATCCGCACATCCAATTTCTATCAAGTGGTCAGAGCTTGATGCTCGCTTTTTTCTGTCAGGTTTATCGGATGTCGATCGACTGTTGTGTCATCACATTTTGGTACTCGCAAACTTCGGTGGGAGAGAGCAATAGTGGTCAGGCTGAGACCGCGCCCTTGTCGTAAGTCTCGCCAGGCTTAGTGAGGATAACCCAAGCGATTCTGGCTAGTTTATTCGCCAAGGCGACGGTGACCTTATTCGGCGGCATTCGCGCCTCGGCTTTGTTGAGCCACGGCCCTAGTTGATCCTTTTCGCGATCGAGGTGTAGTTTCGCGGAACGTGCACCATGAACCAGCAGGCGCCTAAGATACGGATTGCCGCGTTTGGATATTCCGAGCAGCTTTGTTTTGCCACCGGTTGAGTGCTGAGCAGGTACCAAGCCGATCCATGCAGCAAGGTCTCTGCCTCGCTTGAAGTTCTGTGGGCACCCCACGGCCGATACGATGGCCGATGCTGTGAGCTCACCGATTCCGGGCACAGACATCAGCCGCCGCGCAGTCTCGTCGTGGCGGGCGATAGCCTTGATTTCCTCCGAGACTGCGTTGACTCGATCATTGAGTAGTAGAAACTCTTCCCACAGCGATTGAAGAACGCGCAGCATCCGTGGCGTGAAAGTGCTATCCGGGTTCTCCAGTAACTGGGGCATATCCCGACAAAACGTCGGCAACCCCTGAGCGAGGGTAAGTCCGTACTCGAGGCATAGGCTGCGAGTCTGCGACACGAGCTGGGTTCGCTGTCTAACCAATCGATCTCTGACGCGGTGGAGTGCTTGTGTGTCGACCTGATCGATCCGCTTGACGGCTACGAAGCGCATGGTCGGCCTCTGCACGGCCTCGGCAATCGCTCCAGCATCGTTGGCATCATTTTTCTGCCTACTGAGATAGGGCTTGACGAACTGGGCTGGCATGATGCGCGCATCATGGCCTTGTTCGATCAGCTTTCGCGCAAGCTACTGGCTACCAGGGCAAGCTTCCATCCCAATCACCGCCGGTGGTGTGTTGGCGAAGAACCGGACAAGAGTCAGGCGAGAGAACTTCTTTCGGAAAACCGGCTTGCCGGTGCGATCGCAGCCGCATACGTGGAAAAGCGACTTGCCGATATCGATGCCGTAAACAGTACAGTCCTTCTTTATTGAGCTCATGAGATACTCCTCCGACTATGAATGCACAGCCATTGTGGCAAAGGCGGGGCGGACCATCTCATTAGTGGTGAGCCCGCGCGCGCGGCGGGCCATGGCACGATACGCGATGGACCGAGGGCTGAGCCAGCGGCGTTCCGCGTGGCTATGCACGACACCACGTTCTGGCATTCACTACCGCTCCAAGCGTGAGCGGCGAGATCGTCACCTGTCGGCTGCGCTTCGTCTTGTTGCCCGGGGTGATCCGAGTTGGGGCTATCGACTGGCGGCCGGCTATCTCAGGCTCAGGGGCTGGCAGGTCAATGACAAGCGCGTGTATCGCCTGTGGCGCTTGAACGGCCTGTCTTTGCCGCCCTACCGTCCGAGCCGCAAGATCCGCAGCGGCGCCAGGCTCGAGGGCTTGGCTCTGCGGCGCAACGACGTCTGGGCCTGGGATTTTGTCCACGACCGCTACCATGACGCCCAACCGCTGCGCTGTCTGACGGTGAAGGACGAAGCGACGGGATACTGCCTGGCGATCCAGACTGGGCGGCGGCTGCAAAATCAGCACGTCAGGGCCTTGTTAGGCGAGCTGATCACTCGATACGGTTGTCCACGCGCCATTCGGAGCGATAATGGCAGCGAGCTGTTGGCGGTGGCCCTGCGCGAGGAGCTGGACAAGCACGGCATCCGCTTGGCGAACATCGATCCGGGCAAGCCCTGGCAGAACGGTAGCAATGAGAGCTTCAACGGCACTTTCAGAAAGGAATGCCTGAATGCCGAGGTCTTTGCCAGCCTGACCGAGGCGCGGGTTGTTATCGAGCAGTGGCGACGTCGTTACAACGAACGGCGTCCACACAGCTCGCAGAACTACATCACGCCGGCAATGGCGTACTTTGGACTAAGGGAAATGCGGAAAGCCTAACAGGCTAGATGGCCAAAGAACGGGGGCATTTCACACCATTGCCCATGAGGTCTGGCGCCCAACACGTCATCCTCTAAAACGATTCGTCAGGAGTCTCTACGACTCGCAAACCAAAACAACCTTACCGGTCACCTTGCCTTGCTCCAGCATTCGGTGTGCATGCTTTACTTCCACTAACGGTACCCTTGCGCCGATGACGGGCTTTATTTGCCGCTTGGCAAGCATGTTAATGAGTTCGGCGAGGGTCTCCCGATACCATACGTTGTGTTTCTTGGCTTCGCCAGGTGTGGCGCAGAGGCTTACCCGTTTACCGTCGGGCCAGCAATTAAGCGCAGCCATTTGGAGTACACCGAATGTCATCTGTTTCATGCCGCCATATTTGTCTCCGGCGAAACCATAACTAACTACCCGGCCGCCCTTTCTCACCGCCTTATACGAGCGCCGCAGATTCCGCCCGCCAATTGGGTCGAATGCGGCATCGACTCCCTCTGGAACTTCCTTGCGAATGTACTCCAGAAAATCCTCGCTCTTATAGTCTATTGGGACACCGCCGTACTCGCGGACCGTCGAATGCTTGGTGGCAGAGGCAGTGCCGTACATTTTCAATTCCAGCAATCCGCCCAACTGAAGAAGCGCAGTACCAACACCGCCGGCAGCGGCATGGATAAGAACGATTTCACCGCTTTTTACCCGAGCTTTCTTATGCAGGATACAGTGCGCGGTCAGATAGTTGAGAATCAGGCTTACCACTTCGGCCGGGTCCAATTCTTCAGGAACCGGCAATAGAAGCTCTGGACGCACACATACATACTCCGAGTAACAGCCGAACTCAGGATTGAGCGCAGCCACATACTGACCTTCTTCAACGCCGACGGCGTCTGCACTGCACTTATCTACGATTCCGACGAGATCGTAGCCGGGAGTGAATGGCAGTTTCGGTGCTAAAGGATAACCGCCGTGCTGGGCCATGATGTCAGCGTAGCCAACACCTGCGGCAAGAATCTTGACTCTGACCTGCCCTGACTTCGGCTCGGGAATCGCTTCCTGGACCTTATTCAGCACTTCAACGCTGCCATGATCGGCAACGACGATGCGTGTGTAATGATTCATGAGAGTAAACCGGTGGACATTGTAGGCTCGAAGGTGCCGAGCGCCGCTCAGCACGAGCGGAATTCGAATCGGCCCTCATCAGACTATCGCCCGGTAGTGCCTCCCGCAATCCTCAGCGACTCATCCATGCTCGCAGTCGGTGTCGCTCAAGTTACGGCGGGCATTGCGCCTCGGGTCGGATACGAAACCCGTATTTGTGTCACCTGAGACTGCAATCAATCGCGGGCCTGGCCAGGCCTTTTGCAAGATCCGAATCAGCAAGATGGCGTGCCCCAAGTCCTGCGGTCACCTGCGCAAGTTTTGGTGGAGTGCCCCGGGTCTGGTAGCAGCCGCGTCGCACCGCGCCTCACCCGATGATCTTGTAACCCGTAACGACTGGGGTTACACTTTTGCAGCGTGATCAAGGGATTCAAGCACCGCGGCCTTGAGAAGTTCTTCCTGCGAGGTACACGTGCCGGGATCCAGGCCGCTCAGGCGAAGCGAATCCGTTTGATCCTGGGCCGGCTTGATGCCGCGCAGTCGCCCCGGGATATGGCCCTCCCAGGGCTTTACCTGCACAGGCTCAAGGGTCAACGTCGCGGCACCTGGGCTGTTCGGGTGAGCGGCAACTGGCGGATTACCTTTCGTTTCGCGGGTATTGATGCCGTCGATGTAGATTATGAGGATTACCACTGAGGTGATGAGTGATGAGGATGCATAACCCGCCCCATCCGGGTGAAGTATTGAAAGAGCTGTGCCTCGAGCCGCTGGGAATCAGCGTCACGCGTACCGCGGAGGCGCTCGGTGTAAGTCGGAAGACGCTGTCCGCCATTCTGAACGGACGGGCCGGTATCAGCCCGGAGATGGCGCTACGCCTGTCGAAGGCATTCGATACCTCGGCCGAGAGCTGGTTGAATCAGCAGATGCAGTACGATCTCTGGGTAGCCGAGCAGAGCGCCGGCCAGCTCGAGGTCGAGAGGTTGTCGGCTGCCTGATGCAGAACCATGATCAGAAAGCGCAAGCTGTTCGATGAACTGATGGAGGGCGTCACTGCCATGCGGCGCGAACGTGAAGGTAAGATCATGCTTCGCTCGCACTACATCGGAGATATATGCGCGTCCAAGTGGACGCCGAACGGATCCGGAAAATCCAGGAGCACCTGAACGTTTCCGCGCCGTATTCGCCCGGCGTCTCGGGTATCGACTCGTACGCTGTAGAACTGGCAGCCAGCCCCGCCTCGGTCCGATGTCCAGAGTGCCGCCCGAGTCTGATGGTAGGGAGTCCCCAGATACGGTGGGGCGTCCAGCGAGTTTGGAAACCATGCCGCGTAGGCCGGTAGGAGCCGGGCCATGCTTGCAAACCGAATTTCGTGGCAAAACCAATAGAAAACAAGGTGCGACATCGGTGCGACTTGCCGATAAACTGAATTCGTAAGCAGCTGATCCTAAAACGCTATTCTGATTCTGTTCATCCCATCCATCATCGGCGCAGAATGAATTTCCGGGGGGTGAGCGTAATGATTCATATGGCTCATGGCAGGAATGTCGCAGGGCTGCGGGGGCACGGGTATTGGGAGTGCATGGCGCGAAATTGGACAGCACTTTCCATGACTTGCGGGAGACATAGGCCGACATTCAATTCCTCTCCGCCTCACGCCGGACGCTGCAGGGTCCATACCCGTATCGTTTAGCCAGCCTCCGGTACAACCCAGGCAATAGCCGGTTAGAGCGCTACCGGCGGTCGAGTCGATGCCGTCATCAGGAGAGCAACCGGCCGTACCCCGTGATCGAGCCCGTCCCGCCGAGTTCTTTCAGTACCGCGCGGATCCATGCCGGTGTATTCGCGATTATCGGCTTCCCGTAAGTGCGCTCGAGTTCTTCCAGCTTTTTCGTGACTCGCCAGAGATTACAGGGGAGATAGAAGCCATCTGCCGCCCGGGCGACCGCTGGCAACGCCTGCAGCGCGAGCACCCCCGAATCAGGCGGCAGCTTCCAGATCTCATCGGACGTACGGTAACCCAGGCTGGTATGCGCCACTACCTCGGTCCCAGAGGCACGGAGAAACTCCACATGGCGAGCGGTCTGCTCCGCGGGGAACGGAGACACGACGGCGATCCGGCGGATTTCCAGCGCGTCGAATGCATCTGCCACCGCGCGTGTCATCGTGATGACCGGGCACTCGACCTGCTCCCGTACACGCGCGAGAAAAGACTGATCACTTCCATGCGTGACCCTGGAGAGGAAGAGTTCGCCTGTGATCACAAGACACTCCGGCCGCTCTTTCGCGACGGCGTCCAGCGCCGACCAGAATCCCCGCTCTGACCGCGCGAATTCTGTCTCCGTGTACTTCGGAACAGGGTAGCCGAACCCCGAGACCACGAATTCCCGCGGAAGGATGGCGCGCACTTCGCCGAGCCGGGATTCCCGGAAATTCGGCGACAGAAGACCGATCCGAACCGTGGATCCCACGCAGCCCCCGTCCGCGACTCAGCCTGCAGTCTGCCGTCGCCCCGACACGCCTTTCTCCGTGACACGACGCTGCAGGTCGAGGGCCACGTCCACGATCATATCCTCCTGACCGCCAACCATGCGCCGATCGCCGAGCTCCACGAGGATGTCGCGAACATCGAGGCCATAGCGCTCGGCGGCCACTTCAGCGTGACGAAGGAACGAAGAATAGACACCGGCATACCCCAACGAAAGGGTCTCCCGATCCACCCGGACCGGCCGGTCCTGCAACGGACGGACAATATCATCTGCGGCATCCATCAGGCGGTATAGATCTGCACCGTGTCTCCAACCCTTGCGTTCGAAGGCCGCCACGGCGACCTCGATTGGCGCATTACCCGCGCCTGCGCCCATACCAGCCAACGAAGCATCCACGCGGTTCGCGCCATTCTGCACCGCAACGATGGAGTTCGCGACGCCGAGGGAGAGGTTGTGATGAGCGTGGATGCCGCGTTCGGTCTCCGGTCGCAGCACCCGATCGAACGCCTGAAACCGGCCCGCGATCCCGTCCATGTCGAGGGCGCCACCAGAATCGGTGACATAAATACACTGCGCGCCATAGGACTCCATCAGGGCCGCCTGGCGCGCCAACTCCTCCGGTTCGATCATGTGCGACATCATCAGAAACCCGACGGTGTCCATGTCGAGCGCTCGCGCCGATTCTATGTGCTGCTTCGCAACATCCGCCTCGGTGCAGTGGGTGGCGATGCGCACCGAGGTCACGCCGAGGGCCGCCGCCTTGCGCAGATCATCCACGGTGCCGATACCCGGCAGCAACAGTGTCGTCAGGCGGGTATTTTCGATGACTTCCCCGACCGCCTCTATCCATTCCCAGTCCGTGTGGGCACCGAAGCCATAGTTGAAGCTCGAGCCGCTGAGCCCGTCGCCATGGGCGACCTCGATCGCGTCGACGCCCGCCGCATCGATGGCCCGAGCGATGGTTCGCACCTCGTCCACGCTGTAGCGATGCCGAATGGCATGCATGCCGTCGCGCAGCGTGACATCCTGCAGGTAGAGCTTCTCGGCCGTTGGGTCGAAACGGGCCATCATGCCACCTCCTCGAGGAATTTCGATTTCGCCAGATGCTCGCCGGCCGCCTTCGCCGATGCCGTCATGATATCGAGATTGCCGGCATAGGCGGGCAAATAATCGGCCGCGCCCTCCACTTCGAGGAACACCGTCGTCCGTGTGCCCTCGAAGACGCCGTAACCCGGCACCCGCAGCGGATTGCGCATGTCGTAGTGCTCGAACTGCAGCGCCTGCTTCAGCCGATAACCCGGCACGTAGGACTGAACCTTGCTCACCATGGCCTCCACCGCCGAGGTGATCGCCGCCTCGTCCGCTCCTACGCTGAGTGTAAATATCGTGTCGCGCATGATCATCGGCGGCTCCGCGGGATTGAGAATTATGATCGCCTTGCCGCGCCCCGCTCCACCGACTTTCTCCAGCCCGCGCGCCGTAGTGCGGGTGAACTCGTCGATGTTAGCGCGTGTTCCCGGTCCCGCTGAGCGCGACGCAATGGAAGCCACGATCTCGGCATACTCCACCGTCGCGATACGACTGATAGCGGCGACCACTGGGATGGTGGCCTGTCCCCCGCAGGTAACCAGATTCAGGTTTGGCGCGGCGAGATGCTCATCCAGATTGACGACGGGCACGACATACGGTCCTATCGCGGCAGGCGTCAGATCGATCACCTGCTTGCCGTAGAGGCGCAGCACCTCGTCATGACGTGCATGCGCGTGGGCAGAGGTCGCATCAAAGACGATGCGAACGTCCGCGAATTCCTTCATATCGAGGAACCCGTCCAGGCCCCGGTCGGTCGTTGCCACCCCGTGCCTGCGGGCCATTGCCAGACCCTCGGACTCCGGATCGATGCCGACCATGGCCGCCAGCTTCAGTCGCTCGGATCCCCGCCGGATCTTCATCATGAGATCACTGCCGATGTTCCCGGACCCGATGATTGCTACCTTGATCATATCTCTCTCCCGTGGCTGGCGCGGCCGTCTCAGCAGAACGCGACCCGGCATTCGCCCACGCCCACCATCTCCAGTTCGAACAAGTCACCGGCGACCACCGGCTCCAGCGGTACGCAGGAGCCGGACAGCACAATCTCGCCGGCCTCCAGCGCAACGCCATAGCGGGCCAGCGTATTGGCCAGCCAAGCCACCGCGCCAGCGGGTCCTCCCAGAACGGCACGGCCCTGCCCGGTGCTGAGCTGCCGGCCGTTGCGCCGCACCTCGAGCGTCACGTCGTCGAGATCGACGGAGCCCGGAGCCGCGCCCATAGCGCCAAGTACGAAAGCACCGCAAGACGCGTTGTCTGCGACGGTATCCAGTATGGTGATCTTCCAATCCCGGATACGCGAATCGACGATCTCGAAACAGGGCAGAACGGCCTCCGTCGCCGCAAGCACGGTCTCTGCATCAATGCCGGGACCGCGCAGCGTGCGCTGCAGTCGGAACGCGATCTCCCCTTCTATACGCGGCTGTATGAACCGGGCGCTCGCTTCAATCTGAGCTCCATCCGCGACCACCATCGAGTCGGTCAGGAAGCCGAAGTCGGGTTGATCGACGCCCAGCATCTCCTGGACCACACGGGAGGTCACGCCAATCTTCTTGCCTACCACATGTTCCCCGGCCGCCAGTCGCCGCTCGAGCAGGGCCAGCGAGATCTGATACGCATCGTCCATCGTCATCTGCGGGTAACGCGCCGCGAGCGGCTCGACCATTCCGCGCTGCGCGAGTGCCTGGTAGAGTTCGTCGGTAACCTCTGCACGGCTCTCCGCGGGCAGGACGCAGCGCAGATGCTGCCTCCCCATCTCACTCGCTCCCGAGATAATCATGGATGGCGGCCGCGATCACGGCCGCGCCGTCCCGGGTGCGGTCGATTGATGCCATGTCCCGGTCGGTGTGTGCGAAAGCATCTTCCCCCGGGCCGTAATTGGCCGTCTCTATACCGATGTGATTCAGATACCCCTGGTCAAAAGCGCTCTTGCCGAAATGAGTTTCCGGTTCGTAGCCGAGCACGCGGCGTGATGCGCGCTTCAGCAATGTCACTATCCCGGAATCCTCTGCAACCAGTGACGGATACATGAAGGGACCCTTCTCGACCTCCACCTCGAAGGACCGACCGCTCGCCGGATCGGTTGCTGTACCCGCATTGCGCGCGACCGCCGCAATTTCCTCGAACACAGCATCGGGGTCCTCGCCGGGCAGCAGACGCCGATCGAGGGTGAGGCGGACCTCGCCCTGCACCGTGTGGGTCGCGTCCGGGAAGCTCCGGATGTGTGTGAAGGTCATTGTGCAGGCACCCAGATCAGGATGCGCCTCGGGCAGTTTTGCCTGCTTCAGCACGGCGTCCATGACCGCCGTAGCGCCGGTAATGGCGTTCGCACCCAGGTGCGGTGAGCCGCTGTGGCAGACTTCCCCTTTTACGCGCATGAAGATATCGAGCCGCCCCCGGTTACCGAGCCGAATCTGCAGGCTGTTGCCTCCAATCAGGCCAACGTCCGCATCCAGCCCCAATTCCTCGATCACGTTGCGCAGGGCGTCGTGCTTGCCGGTCTCACCGGAGGTACAGCACACGAATATCAGTTCCCCGGCTACAGGCGTGCCATTCTTCATCAGGCTCTCCACGGCCAGCAGCATCGCCGCCATGTCGGCCTTCTGCTCGCAAAGGCCACGGCCCAGAACAGCCTCGCCCGGCAATCCGAATTCACCGCCATCGATACGCTTGCCCACGTAAGGGTCGGGCATGGTAGCCGCCGGGTGGTTCATGGCATGAGTGACCAGCATCATGCGGCGTTCGGAGCGGCCTTCACCGGCGCGAGCCGCAAGATTGCCCATCGAGTCGTATCGGATATCGGTGATGCCGAAAGACCGCAGTCGCGGTTCGACGGCCTCACGTATGAATGCCTTGACCTTCGGTTCGTCCTCGAGCAGCTCGGTCTGCGGGCTGGGCACCTCCACCAGTCCAATCATCATCGCGGCCGCCGCCTCCCGGTCGATACCGGGGGCAGGCTGTTCGGTAGTGCTCATCTCTCTTACTCTCCTGCGGCGCCGTTGCGCCGGTCCCCTCGTGGCCCTTCAGCTCGGCTCTTCCACGACCTGGAAGTCCTTACCGGCAGGCGCGTAAATCTCGATGACTTTGGTCACCCCTTTGCCACCCACACTCCCGGCGGTGTGGTGTGCACCCGGCGGGATATAGCCCACCCATCCGGGCTCCAGCAAATGACGCTCGCCTTCGACCACCACCTCCAGCGTGCCTTCGAGAACGACATAGACGTTCTCGGTGTGGGCGTGATAATGCAATTCTCCGGGGCCGGAATCGTCATTGATGTGGTTGATATGCACGTCAACCAGACGTGCGCCGGTGCTCTCGTTGACGAGACGCTGCGTCCATCCCCGGTCGTATTTCAATTGGCCGGTCGGGGCTTCATCGATCTTTATGAAGAATGGTTTACTCTCGCTCGCACTTGCCATTTCGTCCTCCCTCTAATGTGCATCATTACCTTGTCCGATATTGCGTGCGCCTCACGCACTCTCTGCCCCGGCAGCTCTACAGGCCGGAGACGTGCGCCAGCGGAAGGGGCACACCCGCGCCGCCGCTGCGTGCCCGTTCGTAGATGAAATGCGCAATCGCTACGTCCTGGGATACGAGCCCCGTAGTGTGTATGAGTATCGATTCGCCCGGCTGCTTCCGACCGGCTTTCTCGCCCGTCACCACCTCCGTCATCTCCGCATGGATACGCTCTCGCGGCAGAACGCCGGAATCTACAATTTCCCGGAACCAGGGCAGTTTGTAGTTGAACTCGAAACTGTCGATGACCACCTTGTCCATGCGCCCCCAACCGGCCGGGTCGAGTTCCAGACGAGCGAGCGAGATAAAAGTGACGCCTGGTTCCAGCCACTCGAATTGACAGGTGACCTCCGGCGCCGTCGTCCCGCCAACGACGATCTCGGCGCCGGCAGCCGCCTCCTCGGCGGTAGCTACCGGCACCACCGGGATACCGAGCTTCTCTTCCCATTCGGCAGCGAAGGCCTCCCTTGTCTCGGCACGCCGCGACGTACAGCGGATCTCCTCGAAGTCGTAGAGGGTCAACAGACACATGAGCGCAGTGCGGCACATAGTGCCCACGCCGATCAGACCCAGCCGCTTCGGCGCCTCCGGCCCCAGCCACTTGCAGCCCACTACTGCGGCGGCAGTGCTGCGCAGCCCGTAGCTCCAGTGCTCGTCGATCATCCCGAGCGGCAACCCGGTGCGAGGGTCGCTCAACACGACATAGCGGGTCGAGTCGAGATCGCCAACCGTCGTCCGGTCTCCATCATCAAAATAGGAATACATTCGGATCCCTGAAACCGGGATTTCCTTGAGTACGCAGCCCTTCACGTGCCAGTAATTATTGAATTCGGCGACGTCCATTTTGAAGGCCGGCGGCGTGGAGAACACCACCGACCCCCGGGCATGCATGCGATAGACCTCTTCGCAGATATCCATGGCGTCCTGGGGCCCGAGATACTTCAGGCTGTCCTCGTAGGAAACGAACAGAAAACCGTCGTTGTTCATGATTATGTCTCTCTCCCTCGTCAATCGTTCTGCGGCCGGCTTCAAGCGTCGAGAATTGCCGTCGCCTCGATCTCCAGAATCAGCGCCCGGCTCACCATGCTGCTTACGATGACTGTCGTTGCCGCCGGGTAGGGCTTATTGAAGTACTTCGGACGCAACTCCTTGATCGCCGGGAATTGGCTCCCGTCGGTCAGGAAGATGTTGACTTTCACTATGTCGTCCATCGTTCCGCCAGCCGCCTCGATCGCTCGCTTCAGGTACTCGAAACAGCTTTCCGCCTGAGTCATCGGATCCAGGTTGCCCTCGCGGGCATCCTGTCCGGCGGTCTGTCCGGAGATGAAAACGAAATTGCCTTTCTTCACCACATGGCTGAACTGGCCGGGTTCGGGCAACCCGGGTACGTCGATAGCTTCGAATCCCATGACTTTATTCCTCCTCAATAAACTCTAAACGGACATGCCCCCGAGCCCCGGGCGGCTGGCCCCGGCGGCCTCCGCCAGCCAGTCCTGCGCCTGCCGGATCACCATGGCGGAGCGGTTCAGTACCAGCTCCATCCAGTCCGGCCGCTCGGGGTAGAACAGTGCCCGGTACTCGTCGCGCAGCGCCGCCGCGTCGTCACTCTCTATGGCTCCTGCGGCCAGGCAGTGCTGGTAACGCAGCCGCAGACCTGCCAGTTCGGGCCCCTCGAAGGTGCCGAACTCCAGCGCATGGGCCGTCACCGTCGCAGCTGGCAGAATCCCGGCGACGGCTCCGCTGACGTTGCCCACGCTGTAACTGGCAGCAGAACGGCCATCGGGCATGGAGTGGACGGTGCCGCCGAATATGGAACGGCTTCGGGCAAAGGATCCGCTCGTGGCCGAATCCAGGCTGAGCAACTCGCCATAACCATATCGCCCGAGCCCGGTATGAATATCGATCAGTATGACCTCCCGGGCATCCGCCCCGTGACGTCTGAGGACATCGTGCAGCGCGTTGCTGGACCACGTGGGCCGGTAACCGCCGAAATGAAGTCCCTGTTCGTGACGATACTGTCCGTATCCGAGCCAGCCCGCAGTCTCACGTTTCCCGAATTTCTCTTCGTAGTCAGCCCTTAGCGCCAGAAAGCGGTCGATGTACTCGGTCACGTCCATCCCGGACACGTCGCCGAGTTCGTCGAAGAACTCGCCGGCGAGGCCGTTTTCGGGCGGGGCGTCGTGATCTACGAAGTTGCGGTTCAGATCGACGCGCTCATGCGTGTGGCGTACCCCCCAGGCGAATCCGTATGGGTTATGGGCATGCACGAGCAGCACCGCGGTCGGCCCGGAGGAAGGCAGTGTGTTCTCATGCAGCCATCGGAGCTGACAGGCGGAACCACAGAAACCCTCCGGACCGTGAGTGCCCGATACGATGACCAGCAAGGCCTCGGCATCGGTCGGCCCCACGCGGGCCGCGTCCAGATGCAGCGACTCCCCGTCTGGTCCGTCCAGGGGATGGCGCAGCGTCTCCACGGCAGCGCGCTGCGTCTCGCAGGCGGCCAGGAAGCGCTCTCTGGCCTCCCGGTAGGTGGAGGAGAAATATTCGTACGGTGGCTTGGTGTACATCCCGCTGTGTCGCCTGTCCGGTCCGGAGCCCGCGGCTCAGTTCTCGAAGATCGCCGAGAGGCGGTCCATGTAATCCCTGAAGGCGCCGAAATAATGCTCCGGCGAATAGCTGTGGATGGGATAGTCCCTGCCCTCCACGGGCCGGGCCCACTCAGGCACACAATCGGCCCGTCCCACATCGTTTCGAAGGCTGAGCTCCATGAGCTCGCACTGGGCAACCTCCTGCCCCCGCCGCGATGCCCACCAGTTGATGAATACCGCTCCGGCATTGGGGTTGGGCCCGCCGCGCAGCTTCATGATGCCGCCGAAACCGCCGGTCAGCAGTCCCGGCCCGTCTTCCGGGAAGACACGCACCAGCGGCAGGCCGCGCTTCGCCAGCGGTTCCACCCCGGCTTGGACCATCGCAATGCCGATCCAGTAACGGCCGCGGGCCACGTCGGTAGGCAGTTCGCCGTAGCTGCGGTAGTTCGCGACCTCCTGTCCCACGTACAGACGGCGGACGAACTCCTCTCCGAACAGCTCGTAGAGGTAGGCAGCGGTATATCGCCCGGCGCCCGGATGGCGAGGGTCATGCGCGGCGATGCGACCGCGGTATTCAGGATCCAGCAGATCGTGCCAGGAGCGGATGGAGTCCGGATCGACGTAACGGCTGTTGACGAACAGATCGCCCATGACCCACTCGGCCGTGTTCAGCGCACACCAGAAATCATCGTCGTGGCTGGGACTGCCGTAGAGTATCGACAGCTCACCGTGACGCCAGACAGAGGGGTCGGTCACCGACGGGTCGACGAGCACCTTGCGCAGATCCACGGTTCCGGGTCGCTCCCTGTTCATGCTATAGCAGATGGTGCTACCGCCGATGTAGACATCCGTCTGCACGGCGCCGGCCTCCAGCTCGCGCACGAGTTGCGCGGTGAAAGGACCGGGCCCGCCGGTGAGCGGACGCCATTCCAGGCTGATGCCGGTGTCCTCCTCGAAGGCCCGGGCCAGAGCATCTCTCAATCCGGGAAAGGCGGGGCCGGCCACCACTACCCGACCTTCTGCGGCGCCGGCACGTTTGAGTTCGGCCCAGCGCGACGCGGCATCCTCGTCCGCCGCCACCTGCATTCCGCCGAGGACCGCCGTCCCGATGAGGATCAGTCGTGCAATCATGTCCATCCCTCCATGTCTCTTCCTACCGCTTCGCTCATGAGGTCGCCGGCTTGTCGATCATCAGTCCGGCCCGGCGAGCCAACAGCGCTACGGCGAGGATGATCAGCGTGACGATCAGCCCCACCACTGCGGCTGATTCCTTCGCTCCACTGATGGCGTACTCGAACAGCAAGACCGACAGCGGCAGCGTGGTGGGCTGCGCCAGCAGAACCGTCGTGCTGATGTCACGCAGGCCGGCGATCACGATCAACACGAATACGCTGACCAGCATCGGCCGGATCAGTGGCAGGACGATCTCGAAGAAGACACGGACCTTGCCTGCCCCGCAAACGCTCGCTGCCGCCTCGAGCTCCCCGCTTACCTGGGAGACCGAACTCTTCAGCAAGTTCACGCCGAGAGGCAGTTGACTGATGACGACGGCAAATACCAGCAGGCCGAGAGAGCCGTAGAAAAACCCGAGCAACGGCGAGGAAAGCACCAGCGACAGCAGCCCCACCCCGAGCAATATGCCGGGTACGCACCAGGGCAGCCAGGCGACGAAATCAAGTGCCGCCCTGTAGCGCAACGCGCTGCGGACGATCACGTAAGCCAGTGTCGCGCAGACCAGCGTCCCGAAGAAGCCGGCACCAAGCCCGATGACGAGCGAATTGCGCAGGGCGATCAGAAAATTGCTGTCCCCAAGTACCATGCGCCAATGCTCGAATGTGAACGGATCGTCGATGCCGAAGAAGCCGAACAGCGTCATGAACGAGCCCAGCACGAGGAACGCCGCGGGAAGCATTACCGTGACTGCGATTATCGCGAACAGGACGGCCGAGATGAGGTAGCGTCCGCGGCCAAGGGTCAGCTCGCCGGTACTCATGCCGCGGCCTGAGATGGTCGCGTGATCGCGGCCACGCAAGCCGCGTCGATGGGCCGCCGCCAGACCAACCAGCGCGATCAGCACGGCAGTGCTGAGGGCCATCGCCTCCGTGAATCGCGGCGGCTCCCAGTTCACCAGATCGAACACCCGCGTCGTGTATACGTGCAGTCCGACGGGCGCACCGAGGACCTGCTCAACCTCGAATGCCTCCAGACCGCGTATGAATCCGAGCATGGTGCCGGTGGCCAGCGCCGCGACGAGCAGGGGCAGTGTCACCTGGCGGAACACCTGTGCCGGGGATGCGCCGCTCATACGCGCCGCCTCCTCCTGCGCACGGTCCATCTGCCGGATGGCCGGAGCCAGCATGATGATCATCACCGGCACTGTGCTCGCCGTCATGTGGACCCAGGTGATGCCGCGGAGAGAATTGATATCGAATACGGGCCCTTCGACGAACGGCAGCATCATCAGCGCCTGATTCACCAGACCGTCGTACTCGTCGAGCAGCAGCGACCAGCCCAGGGTGAGCGGCAGAAGCGGCATCATGAAGGCGATCCAGAACGACACCTCGAGCACGCCGCGGCCGGGGATCGGCCAGCGTACCAGCAGCCAGGCGATCACCAGCCCGATGAACGCGGCGAACGGCGCCCTCAGCGCAAGGAGCACGCTGTTGATCAGAGCGCGGTGCGTTTCCGTACTGTCGATGAGGACGGAGCGCCAGGCCGAGACATCGAGGCCGCCGACGACCACCACGATAACCGGGATGAGCGCCACCACCGAGACGAGCCCGAGCACGAGCAGGCTCGGCAGGACACCCCGCCGATGATCAGCGTCGTGTGCGACACCGGCCGTCATTTACCATCCCCTGGCCAGAGGTGGACCCGGTCCGGCGCGAAAGCGAGCGAGATACGCTCTCCGGTCTCCAGGCTCGCTGCCTTGTCGACCGCCAGGACAACCTCCGTGCCCCCCACCGCGAGCCGGCAGTCCTGGTAGGATCCGAGGTAGTCGAGTTCCAGCACTTCGGCCTGCAACGACCTGTCGGTCACCACGGCATCCGGCGCCTGCACTCTGACATCCTCGGGCCGAAGGCAGACGCGCACGGACATGCCCTCCTCCAGGGGCCGTGCGGGCAAGGGCAGGCTGAGCGAAGAGCCGTCCGCGAATCGGACCTCCGCCTCGGAGCCGTCCAACGCGACAACGCGGCCATGCAGCGTGAGTAGCTTGCCGACGAAGCGCTGGATGAAGAAATTCGCCGAATGCTCGTAGACATTGCGCGGCTCGTCCAGCTGCTCGATCGCACCGTTGTACATGACGGCGACCCGGTCGGAGAGATCCATCGCCTCCACCTGATCGTGGGTGACGTACAGCACCGACATCTCCAGGCGGCGCTGGAGGCGCTTCATGTAGTGGCGCAGTTCCTCCCGCAGCTGGGTGTCCAGATTACTGAAGGGCTCGTCGAGCAGCAGTAGATCGGGTTCGTGGATGATCGCCCGACCCAGCGCCACTCGCTGCTGCTGGCCGCCGCTCAACTGTGTGGCGGGACGATCGATGAAATCGCTCATACCGACCAGGTCGCAGGTTTTCGCAACTCGCTGGCGCACCTCCGCCCTCGGCACCTTGCGCACCCGCAGAGGGTAGCCGATATTCTCTCCCACACTCATGTGCGGCCAGACAGCGTAGGACTGAAACACGAGACCGATGCCGCGCCGCTCCGCCGGCACGAACACGCCTTTGTCGGCGCAAGCCACCGTCGTTCCCCGGAGTTCGATACTGCCTTCGGTGGGCCGCTCGAGTCCGGCAATCATCCTGAGAGTGGTGCTCTTGCCGCTGCCGCTGTGGCCGAGCAGTGTGACCACCTCGCCACGCCGGACTTCAAAGCTCACGTTGTCGACCGCCGTCGTGCGTCCGTAGAACTTAGAGACCCCGCGCAGGCTCAGGATCGGCATATCCGACTGAGAAGGCGTGCTCATCGCGTTGCTTCGCCTTCTCTCGTGAGGGCCTGCGCGCAGCCGGTACCGTAGCTCGGGATGGCCTCGTAACTGATTCTCTGCCAGAGCTGACCGTCGAAGGCACCTGCCGCCATGATCCAGGCGCGCACCTCTCCGGCGGAGGAGCCCGCGGCCTCCACCCTCTCCTCGTCGATGGCGGCCAGACTCGGCGGGTCCGTCGTCAGACGCTCCAGGAAGTCACGGTCGAAACCCTCGTCGATATAGCCCATGCGCTCATCCCCAGGCGAATGGGAGAGCCCACCGCAGGCGAGGACGGCCACGCGGCGATCCGAACTCCAGCTGCGTACGGCTTCACCTATCCGCTGCCCGACCGTGTAGCAGCGCGGGAGCGTTGGGTAGGGCGGCGCCGCACAGTTGACGAACACCGGCACGATCCGGCACCGCCCGTCGGGATCGAGAAAATGCAGCGGGACCATCATGCCGTGATCCAGCTCCCATTCCCCCGCACGGGCCCAGTCGATGCCGCCGGCAAGGCCATGGCGCAACAGATGCTCGCCAAGAGCTGCATCGCCGGTGACACTCCGTTTCGCGATGGGAATATCCTCGACCGGCCCCTGGTAGCTTTCGGCCGTACCGACGGCGAATGCCGGCATATTGTCCAGAAAAAATTTGTTGACGTGCTCCGCGGAGATGACGATCAGGGTATCCGCGGCACTGGCCGCGAGAGCCTCCGAGAGTTGTTTGAAACCACTTCGGAATCGCCTTACCGGCTCGCGCTCCGCCTCGGGCGGATCCCGCAACACCATGGCCAGATGGCTGGTAGCCAGGCCTGCAACCAGACGTGCCACGATCAGGTGCTCCTTCTCGCGCGGGTCGTGCGTCGCAGCTGTTCGCTGCGCAGGCGTCTCGCGAATTCCGTGACATCCAGACCATGGTAGCGGTAGTAGCGGAATACGAGATTCGTCAGGGCGCCCAGCTCCCGCAGGGCTGCGAAATTCGGCTCTGCCAGCGCCCGGCGCTCCGCCGCGGTCAGTCGATAGCCGGCGAGCAGCCGGTCCTTATCCGTTACCGCCGACAGAGGATCCGGCAACCGGCCGACGTCGTAAAGAACACGGTTGAGATCGTAGGCGCTCATCGCATACTCACCATCAGTCATCGGCGCGGGTCAGGAACTCGATCGCGAGCTTGTTGAAGGTCGCGGCCTTCTCCAGCTGCACCCAGTGCCCGCAGCGCTGGAAGATGTGCATCTCTGCATTGCGCAGCACCTTCAATTCGATCAGCCCGCTATCAAGCGACGAGAAACGATCCTCGGCCCCCCAGAGGAGCAACGTGGGCGTCTCTATGCGGTCGAGCAGGTGGGCAATCTCCTCCCGCGGCGGGTGGTGATTCGTCCAGATATCCACCGCATCGGGCTCGGCGCTCGCCTCATATCTCGCATCGAGCAGTTCTTCAGTGAGGAAGGTCGAGTCGTATACCAGCGTCTGTATGAGGCGCCGCATCTTTTCACGCGTCGGTCCTTCGCCCTTGTAATAGTCGATGATCAGCCTGATCCCTTCCTGTGGTCGCGGCATGAAGAAGGTCAGTGGCGCGGCGGCGTTGTTTCCCAGTGCGACGTGCCGCCGCACTCGCTCCGGCGCATCGATGCACAACTTCATGATGCTCTGCGCTCCGATGGAATTACCGATAAAATCAGCGCGCGGTATCTCCAGCGCGTCCATGAACGCGCGCACGGCTCTTGCCGTGTAGGTGAGCCGGCCCTCCTCCACGATGACCTTCTCGCTCTTGCCGAACTGCGGCATGTCGATCAGCAGCACCCGGAAGTGTTCCGCCAGCGCGTCTATATTCTCGACGAAGTTGCTCCACCCCGATGCTCCCGGTCCGCCACCGTGCAGGCAGATGAGAGGTGCTCCATCACCGATGTCATGGTAGTGGAGCCGGACGTCGCCTGCCTGGACGTAGCGGCTGGTCTCTTCCTCGGAATACCTGGTCATGCACTCTCCTCCGATGTGTTATTCCGACGGGCATGCGTCTCGACGAATTTCCGCCAGGAAGTGATGGAGCGGTCCGGACGGTAGAGAATCTCCGGCGGCGTTTCCATGAGTTCCACCATCCAGGCATCCTGGTCATTGAACTGGCCATGGAAGAAGGGCCGGATATAGAAGCGGTACTTGAGTTTCAACAACAGCTTCCCGAGCAGACCGGTGCGCTTGACGATGAACTGCAGATAGCGGTGCCGGCCAGGCTCTGTCGGCACGTACCACTCGAAGTGCGCCCAATTCAGATACTGGATACGCAGCGTACCCGGCAGGCGGATGCGAATGCCGCGGGCACCCGGCCGATGACGCCAGAACTGTTTCTTGGGCCAGTAGCCCAGGCCCGGGTACTCGGCCCCGTAGCCTATGTCCTCCAGATCCCTGGTGAGCCACGGCAAATCCTCGCGAGGCTTCGAGTGCCCCCAGGCCGGTGCTCGCCGCCAGAACGTCCACACGCCGCGGCGGTGAAGATATTTCACATGGCCTTCGTCGTAGCCGTTCTCCGCCGCATGGCGCCAGTCGCCGCCACGCTCCGTGATACGTCCGACGACCACGGTATCCTCGTGCAGGAACTCCTCCGGAACGTCGTCCTCCAGCGGCGGCGGCTCACCCTCGCCCATGAATACCCAGATGAGGCCGCCCCTTTCCTCGAGCGGGAATGTGCGCACCTGCACATTGCCGCGGCGCGCGATGGCGGCATCCGGTCCGGCCGTCAGCGCCGCCATCAGCTTTCCGCTATCCAGGTCGTAGACCCATCCGTGATAAGGGCACGTGATAGTACCCTTGAAGTCGCAGAAACCACCGTGCAGAGGCACACCGCGGTGTGGACAGCGGTTATGCAGCGCGTAAGCCCGGCCTTCGCTGCGGAACAATGCAACCTTCTCGCCCAGCAGCGTCAGCCCTACACCCTTTTGCTCACGCAGCTGGTGCGAGAACAGAACGGGATACCAATACTCGCGGAAGCCGAGCACCGCATCGTCGTAGACCGGGTAAATGGTCTTGCCTTCCTGATACCCCGTTACCTGATGTCTCGGCGATTCATAGCGTGCCGTCGCGAGCGATTCCTGCGCCGTGCTCATGATAGTCCCCCCATCTCCCGGCCCTCCCGTTGTTCGGACAGACAAAAATCCAGCGCCGCGAATATGAGCGTGCGCGTGAGTACCCCGAGGCTCCGGTTGTGCGCCTCCCCCATCGAGAAACGTCCCGAGAACCGCATGGGAGCGGGCGGGGGGGGCATACCGACGCGTGCAGTCGGCAGGCCCCAAAGCCGCAGCACATTCGCTTCCGTCGCGCCGCTGCCGCCGGTGCCCGCGGAATAGGTCCTGGCGTTGGCGAACTCCCACCCGCGTGTCGCGCTCGCGATCACCGGCTCCCCCGGTTCGGTATGACTGCCCGGCACCGCGAGCCGCATTTGCCAATCGACCGAGATATCCGGATGACGTCCCCGGATTTCCTCGATCGCGGCGGCGAATTGGCGGCGGACCTCCAGCGGAGGCGTCCGCGGACTCGCACGGAGGTCGAGATCGATCTCGCAGACCTCCGGTATGAACGTCGGTTTGTTCGGCCACCCCGCACGTACCGCGCCTATGCTCCCTTGCGGGCTGACAAGTCCTGACGCGTTACGGCGTGCGTACTCCGGGAACCATTGCTCCAACTCCTGGATGACCGTCGCAGCATCGACGATCGGGTTGCGGTGTTCCATGACGTGGCGGGTACCCGCATAGCCGAGTAGTCCCCGCACGGTCACCCGGAACCAGCACACACCCACTTCTTCCCAGGAGACGCCGCCGGGCTTGGCGACGATCGCCGCATCCGCGGTGCAACCATGCTCGAGAAGATAGGTGCAACCGGCACCGTGTCCCGCGTTCTGGCCGCCGGCGCCGCCCGGCCGGGCGTCAGTCGGCATCCCGCCGGCGCAGAGGGCGACAGTGATGTCCCCTGGCAGCTCGATACCCGCTCTTGCGAGCGCCACTGCGGCCATCACCGCGCACGCTCCATGACCTTTCGGATTGTGGGCGCCGAGACCCCGCACCACCGGGCCTTCGATGACGGCCTTCGCGACCTGGTCGGGCCGGGCCGCGAGATCGATCCAGGGCTCATCCTCGTCCGGCCTCCCGGCGAAGGCGGTATCGAGAGGCGCATAGAAAAGCAGATCCCTGCCGCCGCCCCTACCACGGCGGACGCCGATCGCATTGGCCTGACCCGGGGCCACAGGCTGTGCCCGCGCCTCCAGACCCTCGGCGGTCATGTAACCGACCACGTCTCGCGCGAGCGCTTCCTCCTCCCCGGTGGGGCTCGGGATGTCCACCATGCGAGCGGTGAGATGCAGGAGTTCGTCCTCGCCCACCGTCGCCCAGACCCGCTCGGTCATTTCCGCCAGATTCACCGCGTCGCTCATCTTCTCTCCCCTCACGAGCGCCCCGTCAGTCCATGACCAGGCCGCCGTTTACCTCGATCGTCTCGCCGGTTACGTAGGCAGCGGCATTGCCGGCCAGGAACAGCACCGCCGCGCTGACATCGGCCGGCGATCCCGCTTTACCGACCGGAATCTTCGCGACAATGTTCTGGAATACATCTGGCGCAGTCGCCTCGTGGATGCGAGTACTGATGACGCCGGGCGAAACCGCATTCACGGTTATCCCCTGCCGTGCCACCTCTTTTGCCAGACTCCGCGTCAGCGTACTCACTGCCGCCTTCGCCGCCGCATATGCCCCTATACCCGGATTGCCGCCGCCCCTGGCCGCGCTGGTCGAGATATTCACGATACGGCCGAAACCACGCTCGGTCATGCCAGGCAAAGCACGGCGGCAGCAATAGAAGGTTCCGTAGAGATTGTTACGCAGCACCGCATCGAACTGCTCGTCGCTCATCTCGGCCAGGGCAACCCGCCCTCCGAGCGTGCCGGCGTTGTTGACCAGAATATCCGGCCTGGCGTACGCCTCTTCCGCCGCGGCGAACAGTCTCTCCACCTGGGCGGAGACGGCGACGTCCGCCTGCAGCGCAATCGCGTCTCCTCCGCCTGCCTCCGCTATGGCCGCCAGCGTATCCCGGGCACCGTCGCTGTTCTCCCGGTAATTGACGATCACCGAAGCGCCGCTACGCGCCAGATCGATCGCAATCCGTCGGCCTATGCCGGTACTGGCCCCCGTAACAAGAGCGACCCGGTCAGCCAATTGCGCCGCCGGCCTCATCCTGCGGAGTCTCCCCTCATCAACAGATCCGTGACGTCGAACATCACGGGATCGCGTAGTTCGTGTCTTCGAGACGGTGGACGAATCCGTCCTTCATCACGAACCGGACATCCTCCAGCACCTCGATGTTTTCAAGCGGGTTCCCCCGCACAGCGACGATGTCCGCCGCCATCCCGGGACGCAGCCGCCCGACCTCTTCGGGCAGGCCGAGCAGGTCGGCGGCGTGCACGGTCGCCATGCGTATGGCATACGCTGGCGGTATACCCGCGCGTACCAGCAGCCCGAACTCCTCGGCGTTACCGCCATGAGGACTGATGGCCGCATCCGTACCGAAGGCGAGCCGGACACCGCCCTCGTAGGCGCGGCGCACCTGCCCGGCTTTCTCGTCGGGCCGCTCAGCCGTCTTGGCGCGTATCTCTTCCGGAAGACCCGGATCCGAAGCCGCACGCATCGCCGAGGCACGGGTTGCGAGCATGGTCGGAACCAGGTAGGCACCGGTCTCCCGGAACAGCTCGATGGACTCATCGTCCATGTAGGTGCCGTGCTCGATCGAGTCGACGCCGGCCGAGAGCGCTGCATTGATGCCGTTCACACCGTGAGCATGTGCAGCCACTTTGCGGCCCAATGCATGCGCGGTAGCTACGATTGCGCGGATCTCCTCGTCGGTCATCTGCTGATCGAGGCCCGTCTGTATCAAGCTGGTGACCCCGCCGGTTACGGCGATCTTTATGAAATCGGCGCCGCGTTTGATCATGTAACGGGTCGTACGACGGCAGTCATCGGCACCGTCGCAGATCCCGGCCGGTGCCAGGAGATCCATGATGTCCGGCCTGAAGCCCATGAAATCGCCGTGTCCGGCGGTCGGCGTGAGCCCCTGCCCGGCCACGACCAGGCGGGGGCCGGCCACTTTGCCGGCCGCGATCGCATCGCGTAGCGCGAAGACCGCGTCGAAGTCATTGCCGCGGAAGCCCGCAGCATCGCGCACGGTAGTGAAACCCGCCAGCAGCGTGCGCCGCGCGTTCATGGCCCCGCTCATCGCCTGATCCGCGCCGGTCTGCTCGACACCGCGCAGCTTGCCGCCGGGGCGTGCCTCTGCCGTGATGTGCACGTGGCCGTCGATGAGTCCCGGCAGCACGAAATAGTCCGAGAGGTCGATGATGCGGGCGTCAGGGGCCTCCGGCACGGGACCATGACCCTCGAGTACCGACTGTATCCGCCCATCGCGGATCACAAGGGTCCGGTTTCGCTCCGGCGGTTCTCCGGGTTCCGCCAACAGCACGCCGGCACGGATGATGGTCACGGATTCGGAAGCCGCAGCCGGACTCGTGGCTACCTGAAGCGCCAGCACCATTCCGACGAGCGCCGCAATGATCGAGACCCACGATGATTTCACTGCCATGTTCGCCTCCAGGTCAGAGTGTGCCGGTGATTCGGAGTCGCCGTGTCATCGTTCATGGCGGTATACCCGTCCCGCCCGCATCACGAAGCTCACTCGCTCCAGCTCCGTGACATCGCGCAGGGGATCCCCGTCCACCGCGATGAGATCCGCCGCCTTGCCCGGCTCCAGAGTGCCGAGAGTATCGGATAGCCCGATATGGTCCGCGGCATTGACCGTCGCTGTAACAATCGCCTCCATCGGCGTCATGCCGACCCTTTCCACCAGCATGGCAAATTCACGCGCGTTGTCGCCGTGAGGCGTGATCGCCGAGTCGGTCCCGAACGCGAAGCGCACCCCGGCACGATGCGCGCGGCGATGCGAATCGTACATCCGCTCGGCGACCGCCCGCAGCGACTGCGCCTCGCCCGCTTCCGCGGGCCGCGCAGAACCGGGCACGCGCCCGCCTTCCTCAGCGGCCATTGCCCCTTCTTCCTGGGCAATGAACCGTTCGGTCACCAGCAGCGTCGGCACGAGGTATGCCCCGCTCTCACGAAACAGCGCAATCGCCTCGTCGTCGAGCACCATGCCGTGCTCTATGGAATCCACCCCGGCGCGCAACGCCGCCTTGACGCCCTCCACGCCGGTTGCGTGCGCCGTAACCTTGCGTCCGAACAGGCGTGCCGTCGCCACAACGGCCTCCATTTCGTCGGGGAACATATGCTGCTGATCGCCCGCCTGTGCCGGACCGGTGGCCCAGCCGGTCGCCACCATCTTGATGAAGTCTGCTCCCCGCTTGACCTGGTAACGCACCGCTTCGCGGCACGCCGCTGCTCCTGAGCAGGTGGAGCGCGGTGCAAATAGATCCATCACCTCGTAGCGGTAGCCGAGGAAATCGCCCTGACTCGCCGTCGAGCCTATGCCCTGGCCCGCCGCGAGTATCCGTGGTCCCGGTACCTTTCCGGCTTCGATGCCGTCACGGAGAGCGAAATCGGCATCAAAGGAGTCGCCGCGGAAGGCTGCCAGATTACGCACGGTCGTGAACCCCGCCAGCAGCGTGTCGCGGGCGTTCGCGGCACCCCAGATGGCTCGATGCGCATCCGACATCGTCACCCTGTCCAGCAGGAAGGTGGGGCTCGGGGTACTCGTGATGTGCACGTGGGAATCTATGAGTCCCGGCAGCACGAAGCGGCGGCTGAGGTCGAAAACGGCGGCCGCCTCCAGTCCCAGGTCTTGCGGGCAACGGTAGCCCGCGATCACCTCCACGATCTCTCCACCGCGCACCACGATCGTCTGCGTCTCTTGAGGCTTGCGCCCGGGGACTGTCAGCAATTTGCCCGCATGCAGCAGTTTCGTATCACTCTGCCCGGCGGAGACAACCGGTTCGCAGGCGGGCGCCTCGTCCGTCCAGGCCACTTCCGGGCTGATGAATGCCACCGCAGCGCACGCGGCGGCACCCAGCGCCACCCGGATTCCCGGCTTCCCTGTCGCCAGCCATCGCATCATGAACCTCACTCGATACCCCTCCGTAAAGCGCACTCGGGCCGATCGGCGCGGCGACCGGCCCGAGTGCTGCAGACCCCGGTCAGTAGTTGTAAGACAGCTGCAGAGCGACCATGCGGGGCTTCGCCGGCATCCAGCTTACCGGCGCCGACTCCGGCGGATCGAACTCCTGCTCCAGGTTGCCCAGCCGGATCACACGCAGCTCATCGGTGAGATTACGCCCGAGCAGCGCGACGGTCAGCCGTTCGTTCGGGAACTGGTAGGCGAGTCTCGCATTGAAAATGTTATAGCTCGGCAGCGTGTCGTTAGGCCGGTTCAGCTCGCCGATGCCGTTGCCCTGCCCGAAGGTGTCGTCGACGAACTGGTGCTCGAGCCGGAAGGTAAGGTTGCCGCCGAAATTCAGGCCGAGCTGCTCGGGCACGAAGTCGAGCTGCATACCGCTGGAGATATGCCAGCGGGGGGTCTGGGTCGGGCGATTGCCCGTGAGATTGAACTCCACAAGCTCGCCGAGCACATCCACCGCCGCCGGGAAGTTCAGGAACTCGGCATCGAGGAAGGTCAGTGCCGTATCGAAACTGAACCACTCGGTCGGCCGCGCGACCACGTCGAGTTCGACACCGCGGATGCGGGTTTCACCGGCATTCGTCGTGCGAGGCGAGGTGACGAAGAACTCGTCGCGTTCCACGATCTCGACCTGCTGATCCCGCAATTCCATCCAGAACAGGCTGAGATTTGCCTGCACGGCCCGGTCAAAAAAGGAGGCCTTGTATCCGACTTCGTAATTCCAGAGGAACTCGGGATCGAACGGATCCGGGTCGCCCAGGTTGAAGCCTCCGGCCTTGAACCCGCGGGAGACGAGCACGTAGTAGAGACGATCGTCGCTCGGGCGGTAGTCGAGACCGACCCGGGGCGTCAGCGCCGTCCAGCTGTCATTATCGAAGAGAGGGCCCGTATCCGACAGATTGATGGGCGGGTTGATCAGGTTGACCGACACACCCGTCAGGTGATCCTTCTCCTCCCAGCTCCAGCGCAGACCCAGGTTCAGCGTGAAATCCGGCCGAAAGTCCCACGCCCAGTCGGTGAACGCGGCTACGGCATTGGTCTCGTTGCCCTCGAATTGCTCGATCCGGAGTCCCGGCGGTTCCGTGCCACGCACGAACGGCACCTCCACCGCGAAATCGAGTTCGTTCTTCTCCCGGAAGTAGAACAGACCGAAGACACCGGCGATATTGTCGCCCTGGTAGGTCAGCTGCACCTCACCCTGGAACGGCTCGGACACCTCGTCGAAACTGACCGAGGTACTCTCCAGATCGGTGAGATCGCCGTCGATCAGGAACTCGTGCTCGAGCTTGCGCTCCGACACGAGCGCTTTCACCTCCCAGGCATCGCTCAGAGTGTAGGTGAGCGTCCCGCTGATGCCCCGGTCCTCGACGATCTGGAACGGATCGAAGAAAATCGCCGTCGTGCGTATATCGCCGAAAGGTATCGTTGCACCATTAGCCAGCAGGTCGTCGCCGCCCTTGATGATCGGCTGAGCCGGCCCGGTCTCGTCACTGTCGAGCCAATCCGCACTTACCAGGAAAGTTGCCCGATCATTGGGACGGAACTCGAGATGGCCGCGCACGGACTTGACGTCCTGGTCATCGAGTTCCCGCGGCGCGAGAGTGTCTTCGGCGATGTTGTCGATATGCCCGTCGCGAGTCGCGCGCAGGCCGTGCAGACGGAACAGGACCCGGTCCTCGACGAGCGGACCGCTCACGAAACCCTCGTAACGCTGCTCGTTCAACTCGCCGAAGCGCGTCAGACCGCCGTATTCGAAGTCCTCGGTCGGCTTCGCGGTAATGAGGTTGATAGCACCACCCATGGCATTGCGGCCGAACTGTGTGCCCTGCGGCCCCCGGAGGACCTCGACACGCGCGATGTCGGCACTCTCCTGCAGCACCGAGACGGTGCGAGGAAAATAGATGCCGTCGACATACATCGACGAGGCACCCTCTGTGCCAGCCGAGAAGGAATTACCCTTCACGCCGCGAATCGACAGAAAGCCGATCTGGCCAGCCTGGATATTGACACCCGGAGAATACAGCGACAGGTCATCGGTGCTTTCCGCACCCATTTCCTGAAATACGTCGCCGTCTATCGCCTGGATGGAAGCGCCGGTCTGTTGCAGCAGGGTCTCGCGGCGACGGGCGCCGTACACCACAACCTCCTCGATACGCGATTCCGATGCGACCTCTTCGTCGGTCAGCGCCTGATCTGCAGCGCCCTGAGAAGGCTCGGATTGTGCTGAGGCAGCCAGCGTCCAGAATACACCCAGCAAGAGCAGAAAAATTCTCGAAGCCACAGGTTCTCTCCCAAACTGCAGCGTCCGAGAGCCGGTCCATGACTCTTCGCTACACTGTTCGATAACACCGCCGCATCCTGCTTTGGAATCGGCCTCACCCCGTCAGGCCGTGGTAGGTCGCCAACGCCAGCCACACCCGGTGAGTATCATGACCGGCCGTTCGCAACTCTCAGTCAGTATAGCCATTGCGAGAAGCGTGCCCTATACAAGCTTGCTGGGGCGCCATAACGATTCGTCATAGTGCGCGTGCGCACAGGCACGGCTCAGCCGGCAGCGCTGTGGTAACCGTCGAGTCCCGCAAACGGCAGGGCCGACTCCGGGAACATCGCATCGATCTCCTCCTGCTCGGCAAGCTCGAGAGCTCTCTTGACCGTGCGCTCATCCAGATGCGGCGCGATAGACGCCAGGAAAAAGTACATGAAGTTTCTCAGTGAGAGGTCCTTCCGGAATCCCACCCAGGTGCAAAGGCGGGGGAACAGGCCAGTGACCTCCAGGGCCACGAGGCCATTCATGTCCTGATCGATCAATGCCATGGGCGCCATCACGCCGACCCCCAATCCGAGCTTCACGTAAGTCTTGATCACGTCGGAGTCGCGTGCCGTGAACGCAGCATCGATCTCGATGCCCGCATCGATGAACGTACGCTTCAGAGAGGATTCGCGGTAATCCGAGAACACATAGGTCACGAGCGGATACTTCGCCAATTCCCGCAACGTCGGGGCACGGCCGAGCCGGGTAAGCTCGTGTCCTTCCGGGACCAGCAGTACCCGGTCCCAATAGAACAGCGGCAGTCTCAGCAGCTCCGGAAACAGTTCATAAGTCCCTGTGGCAATGACGAAATCGACGTTCCCTGACGCCGTCATCTGCACCAGCTGCTCGCTGGTTCCCTGGTGCATATTCAGCGCCACGCTGGGGTAGCGGCCGTGGAAACGGGCGATGGCGGGCGGGAGTACATAGCGCGCATGGGTCTGCGTGGTGGCAATCGTAAGCAGGCCGCGATCCTGATTCTTGACGTCCTCGGCATAGCGCTCGATATTCTCCACCTCGTGCTGTATGGCAAGGGCGCGCCGGAAGACGACCTCCCCGTCCTCGGTCAGCCTCACCTCGCCGCTGCCGCGCCGGGTGAAGAGCGTCAGCCCCAGTTCCTGCTCCAGCAGCCGGATCTGCCGGCTGACGGCCGGCTGAGACGTATGCAGCCGCTCCGCGGCCGCGGAGATGTTCAGCTGAGACTCGACGACGGTCACCAGAAATCTGAGCTGCTGCAACTTCATGGAGTCAAAACTCTCTGTTCGCCGCATCGGACGCACATCGGGTACGGGTTCTGCTCGACGTCAACGCCGGCATCCAGGGAAGGACCAATGTAGATGCCACACCCCTTCGGGTGAGTCAAGCGACGGAGGCCAAAGCATTTTTTTGCATCGGGGCAATACTGATCTCCGCCCGGCGCAGCGAGAGAAACCGCCGGCTGCGCCGCATCCTCCCGCCCCGCAGGCACGACGCACCTATGCGCCGTCAACCGGCTCGCCCTGCCGGTGTTCGCTCGTGCCCCGTCTTCCGGGATGCCGGAGGGGGAGAATTGTACTCTTCCGCGCGACGGGCAAGAATACGCGCGCCGTGGAGCTTGTAACCAACCGATCGGATAATCGAATCATGAATGAAATTTATGACTGGAGTGACCCTCTCCGGCTGGACGAACAACTCACCGACGATGAGCGGATGATCCGGGATGCATCACGCTCCTACGCCCAGGCGGAACTCAAGCCCCGCATAGTTTCCGCCTACGCCAGACAGACGACGGACACGGAGATATTTCGTGAAATGGGTGCATTGGGACTGCTCGGCTCCACGGTACCGGAGGAATACGGCGGCGCCGGCGCCAATTACGTATCGTACGGACTGATCGCCCGGGAGGTCGAGCGCGTGGACTCGGGATACCGCTCGATGATGTCGGTCCAGTCCTCCCTGGTCATGTACCCTGTTTTCGCGTACGGCTCCGAGGAACAACGTCAACGCTATCTGCCAAGGCTGGCGAGCGGCGAGTGGATCGGCTGCTTCGGTCTCACGGAGCCTGACGCCGGGTCGGACCCGGCCGGCATGCGCACCCGCGCGAAGAAGATCGACGGAGGATACAGGCTGTCGGGCGCCAAGACCTGGATATCCAACGCCCCGATCGCCGACGTCTTCGTGGTCTGGGCGAGGTCCGAGGCTCATGGTGACCGAGTCCGCGGCTTCGTACTCGAACGGGGCCTCAGCGGCCTTGAAACTCCGAAGATCGAAGGAAAGCTCTCTCTGCGTGCTTCGGTCACCGGCATGATCATGATGGAGGACGTCGAAATACCCGACGACGCGCTGCTACCCGATGCGGAAGGGCTGGGCGGGCCCTTCGGGTGCCTCAACCGGGCTCGCTACGGAATCAGCTGGGGCGCCATGGGCGCTGCGGAATTCTGCATGGCCGCCGCACGGCAGTATGGCCTCGAGCGCGAGCAGTTCGGCAAGCCCCTCGCCGCCACGCAACTGTTCCAGAAAAAACTCGCGGACATGCAGACAGAGATCGCGCTCGGACTCCAGGCCAGCCTCCGGATCGGCCGTCTCATGGATGCCGGCCATCCGTCGCCGCAGAACATCTCCATGGCCAAACGCAACAACGTGGGCAAGGCGCTGGAGATCGCACGCATGGCCCGTGACATGCACGGTGGCAACGGCATTGCCGACGAGTATCACGTAATGCGCCACATGGCGAATCTGGAGACGGTGAACACCTATGAGGGCACACACGACATCCACGCACTGATCCTCGGGCGAGCCATCACGGGAATACCGGCATTCTGATGGATGGCAGTCCGCTGCACGGCGTACGGGTGCTGGAACTCGCACGCATCCTCGCCGGCCCGTGGGCAGGCCAGGTCCTCGCTGATCTCGGCGCTGACGTCATCAAGGTGGAGAGCCCGGACGGTGACGATACGCGAACATGGGGCCCTCCGTTCGTCGAGAACGCTGACGGGAGTAATGACGCGGCCTACTTCCATTCGACGAACCGCGGCAAGAGATCGATTGCCGTCGATCTCGCCACTACCGACGGACAGGAACGGGTACGGCGCCTTGCGGCCGAAGCCGATGTCCTGCTGGAAAATTTCAGGGTCGGTGGTCTGGCAAAGTTCCGTCTCGATTACGAGTCGCTGGCTGCGCTCAATCCACGCCTCGTCTATTGCTCCATCACCGGTTTCGGTCAGAACGGACCTTATGCGGCGCGTCCCGGCTACGATTTCGTGATACAGGGGATGAGCGGCATCATGGATCTGACGGGAGAGCCAAACGGTGAGCCACAGAAGATCGGCGTTGCCTTCGCCGATATCTTCACCGGACTTTATTCGGTGATCGCGATCCAGGCGGCTCTGCGGTACCGTGAAGAGACCGGCCGAGGTCAGCACATCGACATGGCATTGCTGGACTGTATGGTGGGCGTCCTCGCAAACCAGGCGCAGAATTTTCTCAGCTCCGGTATCTGCCCGACGAGGCTTGGCAACCGGCATCCCAACATCGCGCCTTATGAGACCTTCCCCACAAGCGATGGCTGGCTGATACTCGCGGTCGGCAACGACCGTCAGTTCGAGCGTTGCTGTGACGTTCTGGGAATGGAAAACCTGCGCAACGACCCACGCTACCGCAATAATGAGCTGCGCGTCTCCAACCGGGAGTCTCTGAGCGAGCAGGTCGCCGCACAGACCCGGCGACGAGAGCGCGACGACCTGCTGTCGGCGTTCGAACGTGCCGGCGTCCCTGCAGGGCCTATCAATACCGTCGAACAGGCGCTTGCGGACCCTCAGGTACGTCACAGGCGCATGGTGCTTTCCATGCCCGAAGATCCGAACGAAGCCGCGATTCCCGGCATCCGCACGCCTATCCGGTTTTCAGCCACTCGTCTGACTACGGATGAGGCAGCGCCGCGCCTAGGTTCCAGTGAAGGGGAGTGGCACCGGCGCCAGGGCAGCAGCGACAGAGGGAATGAAGGGTGAACGATGCCTTGGTGATTGCACGCCCGGGTCGCGTGCGGTGCTCTCGACGGTAATGCCGTGATTCGAGCCGGGTCGGTGTGAGATGTCCGCCGAATAAAAAAGCGGCCGTTCATCGCCGTCATACTGGGCGGTACAAGTCCGGAATCCGGCCGTTTCGTCTGAAAAGCAACCCGCGGCATCGGTGCGACTTGCCGATCGACTGAATCCGTAATCTGCTGATGCCGAGAGCGAATTTCTGTTTGTTCCGCCCAATCCATGGTCGGTGCGGAATGGATTTCCCGGCGAGAGTAGGCCATTAGTCATCTCGCTCATGGCAGGAATGTCAACGGGCGGCGGTTTCCTGCGGCGGTCGTAGGCGGTCGTAGGCAGTCGTAGGCGGTCGTAGGCGGTCGCCGCCGGAGAGTGCTCGCAGTGTGCCCAGGGCGCCACCGTCAGGTTGGGTGCCAGCGAATCAGGGTTCCGTTCTTTCGAAATACACACCGTTCCATTTCACCCGGCTCGCCGTTTCGGCTTCCCCGTCGAAGTGGAACACCACCACGGTGCCGTCGCCCGTGGGCGTGACACGCAGGGCGTTGATGGAGGCATCGAAGATCTCTGCCCGGCTGTGCAGCACGCCCATGTTCACCTCCAGGCCGCCAGCCACGACTTGCCAGTGCATGGTTCCGAAGCCCTCGTGGCGATAGGTGCCCGCGTAGGCGTCGAGGTCGTGCGGCAGCGGCGCCAGGCGCTCGGCGCGCTCGGCCAGGTGCTGCCCGTGGCCTCTCGCGCGCTCTTCGTCGATCGAGGTCAGTTCCTCGAAGCGGGCGTCATAGTACGACTGAAGGTCGCCACGGCCCAGCAGGCGGTCGTAGATGAAGTGCGCGACCAGTTCGGCGGCCTGCCCGCCGGACGCGTCGTTGGACAGCACTACGACCCCGATGCCTTCTTCGGGCAGGAAGGACATGTGCGAGTAATGGCCGGGGAATGCGCCGAATCGCTGCAGCATGCGACGGCCCTGCCACGTGGCGCGATCCCAGCCGTAGCCCCAGCCGTCGCGTTCGTAGCCTGCAAAGGTCCTGTCCTGGGGGGCCTGCTGCATCTGGATGTTCTCGATCATCGACTGCGCAAAGATGCGCCGCCCTTCCAGGGTGCCGCCGCCGACGTGCACGGCCAGGAAGCGCGCCAGCGAGCGGGCGCTGGCCAGGTGCCCGCCGGCGGCATGCAGGTTGGTGTCGCCCTTGGCCATGTGGATGCGCTCGAAGCGACCCGACGGACCCGGCGCGTGCGGCATGGCGATGCGGTCGGCCTCTACGCTGGATACCAGCGCCGTGGTTTCACGCATCCCCAGCGGTTCGAGGACGGTCTTGCGTACAGGCGCTTTCCAGCCGCCTGCCTCCAGTCCTTCGCCATCCACGGCATCGAGTACCAGGCCGAGAATGTTGTAGGGCAGATTGCTGTAGTCGAAGGCGCGACCGTCCTCGGACGCCCCGGCGCCGGCCAGCAGACCGATGAGTTGCTCGGGCGTGAAATCGCCCGTGTAGGCGGTACGGAAGATCACCGGCCAGGCATCGCCGATGCCCTCGGTCATGCTCAGCAGGTCGTGAATGGTGACCCGGTCGGCATCGACACCCGCGCCGAACTCCAGATCGGGCAGGTATGCGGTCACCGGTGCGGCGAGATCGATGATGCCTTGCTCGGCCAGAGCAACCACGGCGGTGGCGGTCAGGGCCTTGGAACTCGACGCGATGTAGAAACGCGTTCCCTCGTCGACCGGAATGCCCCTGTCGACGTCGGCCAGGCCGAAACCCCGGCTGTAGACGACGCGGTCGCCGACCACCACCGCCACGCCCAGACCGGAAGCGCGTCCTTCATCGGTCATGCGACGGGCGTAGTCGCGAACGTCCGCCCGCCAGTCGCCGCCCGGCGTCGCCTGGGCCTGTAACAGGCCCGCAGGCAGGGCGAGACAGACCAGCGTTGCAAGAGAAAGCCGTGTTCGCGTCATCATCGGTGGGTTCCCCCGAACTCCGGTGTCGAAATGCGGATCAGGATCGCACGGTCAGGGGCCGTGAATCCCATGGTTGACAAAAATAAAGGATGTGGCAATATGAAACCTGTCGGTATCATTTTAGGTCGCTTAGGTATCATATTGGACTGTTCAGGTTTCATACTGAAACCTTTGCGTCGGGCTCAAATTACCGGAGAACCACCATGAATGCACGAACCACGCCCACCCCCGCGGAACTCGCCGATCGCAGCGTCCAGCTCGTCGCCTGGATGATGTTCGCGCTTGCCCTCGCGTTGAGCCTGTCCGTCGTCGAGTTCTTCGTCAGCGACTCGACCGCCGGGATTATCGACGCCGGCAGCAAAGTCCTGGGAGTTGCCATCCTGGGGCTGGGGGCGCTTCTGTTCTTCTGGAAATTCCGGTCGATGAGCCGCGACGAGCTTCGACGGCAAGTGGCCGAAGACGGTTTTCTCCAGACCGCGTTCCAGAAAGCCATGGCCAGGTCATGGATGCTGAGCTTTCTGCTGCTGGTCATCTTGCAGGCGCTGGACAACCTGGTGCTCGAGCGGCTTCCGGAGCTGACGGTGGAAATCGTCATCCAAAGCGTTCTGGCCATCATGCTGCTGTTCTTCAGCATTACCTTTCTTCTGTTGACACGCTCGAGCAGCAGCGATGAGTGAAGAACTGGGCAACAGGATCCGGGTCTTCCGCGCCGAACACAAGCTCAGCCAGGCCGAACTGGCCGACGCGATCGGCGTGTCCCGAAAGACCATCAGCACCATCGAGGTCGGCCGGTTCGTGCCGTCCACGGTCATTGCGCTAAAAATCGCGCGCTACTTCGAGGTGCCGCTGGAAGACGTCTTCTTTCTGAAAGACACGACCTGAACCCAGCCCCGATTCGATTTCGTCGCAACCCGCGTCATTCATCCGGCATGCGCTGGCATGCCGCATGAAACGCGCCCCGTGGTTCCGTTTACCAATGGAGAGATTCAAAATGACAACCGCTTACCGAACGACCATGGCTGTGCTTCTTGCTCTGAGTGCCGCAGGACTATGCGCAGAGAACCCGGCAGAGTGGCCGGCCGGCAACACACACTTTGAAGGCTCTCGAAGCGGCGAGACTGGCGAGGCAACATTCGCGCAGGCCGGGCAGTCGTTTTCGACGAGACTGGCGCGCGCCGGCGAAATTCCGCCTCCGGCACGTCCGCAGGAACCGGTCGGGCCGTTGCCGTACCGGGTCGAGGCGGTCTTGTTCGAGAGCATGGACGGCATCCGGCTGGCCGGCACATTGACGCGGCCCGATGCGAGCGGACCTTTTCCGGGCGTTGTGCTCGTCGCCGGCGCGGGCCCCCACGATCGCGACGGAACCTTCGTGAACCATCGCCCGCTACTGGTACTGGCGGATCATCTGACGAGAGCCGGCTACGCAGTCCTGCGCTTCGACGAGCGCGGCGTCGGCGAGTCCGGCGGCGAGTTCGTCCCTGCCACCGCCAATCAACTCGCCGGCGACGTCTCATCGGCCATCCAGACCCTGCGCGAGCAGGATTCGGTCAACGCAGGACAGGTTGGAATGATCGCCCACTCCGAGGGTGGTCGAATCGGCGCCCTGGCGCTCGATGCACACGGCGCCAGCGACTTTATCGTGCTGCTGGGTGCGCCGGCACGACCCGGCATCGAAGGACTGCGGGCGCAGGCGCGGCAGTCGCCGAACCCGGTCGTCGGACTTCAGGCCGCCATGGCCGAGGCCGTAGTTGACCTAGACGCAGACAGCGACGCGGAAGCGGCGCTGCGACGGGCGGCCCGGGAAATGCTCGCCGGGCTCGAAGCCGGTCAACGCGCAGCATTCGGTGGGCGCGAAGAGATGATCGTGAATCAATTAGTACAAGCGCTCGGTCGGGCCCAGGCCCGGTTCTCGCTGACGTTCGATCCGAGACCGGCTTTGCGAAGCGCTGAAATCCCCGTGCTCGCGCTCTACGGCGACAAAGACAGGCAGATCGACGCGGCCGGCGCGTCCCGGGCATGGCGCGCAACGCTCGGCGATGGCCAGGTCGAAACACTCACCGGCCTGAATCATTTCTTTCAGTCGGCCGATACCGGCGCACCCTCGGAGTACGCAACCATCGAGCAGACCCTTGCACCCGAAGCGCTGGCGATGATTGTCGACTGGCTGCGCTCGATCACTGCAGGAGGTTCCCGCTAACGCCTGCGCTGCATGGTCGAGGTAGCTGCCGATCAATACAATCCACGCTACATTCCGAATGCCACCGATAGACGGATATCCCGTCCCGGGCTGAGGGTAATGTTCTTGTAGGTGTCCAGAAAATCCCGGTACGCCTCGTCCGTCACGTTGTCGACCGTGAGCCGGATCCGGGCGGCCCCCAGGGTGAATCCGGCATCGACGTCGATACGGTTATAGCTGTCCGTCGAGCCGGTACCGAACGGAGGCGGCGGCGTATCGAACTGACCGAACGGCTCGAGCAGGCCGACGGAGTCCTTGTCGCTCACCCAGCGGCTGCCGATGGTCAGATACGCATCCTCCAGCGCACCCAGCCGGTTTGCCGTGAACGTGACCTCGGCCAGCAGGCTGTCGGCCGGCAGCAGCGGCGCATCGACGCCCGCCGCATCGAGTTCGCCGTCCACGGTTTCATAGACCGCGGAGAACTCGAGCCAGGCATTCGCCCGGAAACCCACTTCGAGATCGGCGCCGAGGAACTCCGCGTCGTCCTGGGACACCTGGAAGACCGGCAGTCCCGCGGGGTTCGTCTGACCGGTACCGCCCAGGAAGATGTAGTCGGAGATGTCGTAGCGATACACGGTGGCATTCGCGCGCCAGCGCTCACCGCGCCAGCGCACCTGCAGGTCGGTGGACAGCGCCCGCTCCTCGTCCAGCAGCGGATCGCCCTGCTGGAAGGCCGCGACGCCGCCGTGCACGCCGGAGGCGAACAGGTCGAACAGGGTCGGCGCCCGGAAGCCGCTGGTCAGATTGCCCGCCACGACCAGCTCCTCGGAGATGCGGTAGCTGGCCCCGACGCCGCCGGTGACGACGTCGTAGCTCTGCTCCAGGAGGCCGGGATCGTCCGGCAGACTGGACGGTTCTCGGGTCTCGCCCGGATCGGCCTCTTGGCGATAGTGGTCGAAGCGCAGGCCGGCGTTCACCGTCAGCGCACCGAAATCCCGGGTCTGGAAGGCGAACAGGGCGTAGTTGTCGATGTCACCGCCGGGCGAGAGCATGGTCGAGCCGGTCGATTCCTGTTCCTCGCGCCGGAACTCGGCGCCGATCTGGCCGGAAAAGCCGGCGGGCCCGATCTCGCCGTGGCGCAGCACGAAGCGTCCTATGAGCGCCTGGCGCTCGATATCGATCACCGCGGCATCCGGCAGGAAACTGCGCGGCAACGGCTCCGGCGGGCCGGGATTCGAGACGCGCTGGTTGCGGTACCAGGTCAGGCTCGGCTCGATGGTGAGGTCGGGGGACAAATCGCTCGTCAGTTTGAGCTGCACGATGTCGTTCTCCAGGTCCTGGCCGACGCCGCCCGCCTGCAGGGGATTACCGTCCGGCGGCGGCGGATCCGGTACCACGAAGTTGTGTTCGTTGCGGAAGCCCTCGTAACGCAGCGTGGCAAGACCCCAGTCGGCGTCCCAGCCGAGCTGGAGTTCGCCATTGGTCTGTTCGAAGTCGGTGAACGGGACGTCGCCGGTGACCAGCGGGCCGGTCGGGTCGCCGGTCTCGAGCGCCGTCGGCTCGTCCGGCACCTCGAGGCCGTCGCTCTCCCGGCTCACCAGGGTGGCTCCCACGCCGAAACCACCCCGGGCAAGCTCGCCCTCGGCCACGAAGGTGCGCTCGGAGAACGCGCTGGAATACTCGCCCAGCACGCCGCCGCGGAGCAGCATATCGCCGTCGGGTGCGGCCAACGGTGCAGTGCTGATCAGGTTCACGGCACCACCGATCGCATCGCTGCCGTACAGCACGCTCATCGGCCCGCGCACGAGTTCGATGCGATCGCTGACATAGGGGTCGAGATTCGGCGGATGCCGCACGCCGTACTGCTGGAAATTCAGCGCCACGTCGTTGCTCAGCACCCGGATGCGGTTGCCCGACAGACCCCGGATCACGGGTTTGCCGACCTGGCTCCCGGTCGCCAGCGTGCTCACCCCGGGCAGGCGCTCGATGCTGGCCCCGAGACCCGGCCGCTGCTGCCGGGCCTTGTCCTCGCCGGTGACCACGTCGACATCGGCTGGTGAGGTGAACGTACTCTGGGACAGCGGGGTCCCGGTTACTACGATCTCGTCGATCACCTCGTCGCGCTCCGCCGAATCGACCTCCTGCGCCTGGACGGACCCGGCCACGAGACCGGCCAGCACTGCTGCGAAAAGTCGTTCTGCCGTGCTCATATTGAGTACTCCCGCTTGATCGTTGCATCAGTCCCTGCGCGTGCCGAAGCGAAGCAGGGATTCCGGGAAATGGTACGTTATTACATTACATTGTCAAACGAGGTAGACGAACGACAGAGCTCGGCCGCGGAGCATAGAAAGCGCCGGCCCGCACTCGGACGCCGCGGCGTTCCCCAGGGACGCCGCGCCGGGGAGCCCCCGAATCACGCACGCTACCAGCGGTAGCGCAGACCCAGATAACCCGAACGACCCGCCACACCGGCGTTCTGTACCACCTCGTAGTCCTCGTCGAACAGGTTCTCGACCCGGGCGAATAGCTGCAAGGCATCACTCGCCTGCCAGGTACCGTCCAGATCGACGCGCACCCAGGAATCCAGCGGATCGCGCTCGCGGGAACGATTGAACTGCTCGCCGACGTAGACGAGCTGCGCTCCGAGATACAGGCTCTCGGTCGTTCCGAAGTCCACGCGCAGGCTGCCCTGGGCCTCCGGCGTACGCGCCAGATCGAGGCCGTTCGACTGGTCCGTGGCTTCCGTGGTCGTGTACGTCGCCGACAGCCCCAGGGAATCCGCCGGCTGCCAGCGCGCCTCCAACTCCCAGCCGCTGGTTTCCACTTCGGCAATATTGACGTAGGTCGAGGTGAAGGTCGCGAAGTCGATCTCGAATTCGATCAGGTTCTCGATGTCCTGACGGTAGTACCCGGCGGACAGCATCAGCTTTTCGTCGAACAGGCGCTGCTCGACGGCCAGGTCGTAGCCCCGGCTCTCTTCCACTTCCAGATCCTGGTTACCGATCAGGATGCTGCCGAAGATGGGCTCCGGACCGTCGAAGAATGACTGATACAGCGTCGGCGCCTTCGCTCCCGTGCCGTAGCTGGCCCGGAGCCGGGTACCGCTCCCTGCCCGCAGGTAGCTGCCCGCAATGCGCCAGGTCACGTGCGCACCGCCCACCTCGAAGTCGTCCAGTCGCGACCCGACGGTCGCATTGAATCCGCCGGAGCCGGCGAACTCGGCCTGAGCGAACACCGAACCGGTGTCGAAGTCGGCGTCGAACTGCTCGATCACGGTCCCGGGCCCCGACCGGGTGTGCTCGGCCGAGTCTCGCTGGTAACGCAGCCCCGCCAGCACGGAGACCTGCTCGAAGTCCGCCGTTCCCTGGTATTCGAAGCCCGCGCTCGAACCGTCGAAGTCGCTGCGAGGCACCGCCGCCGTGGCGTCGAAGAACTCGCGTTGCGTGCGCTGGGCGAATAGCGTGAAGTCGTGCCCCGTGTTGTCGAACGACTCCGGATCGAACCGCTGCATCAGCCGCCCGGAGTAGACGCTTTTATCAGCGCCCGCCTCACCATCCACCGCACCGAAGATGCTGGGGTCGCTCTCGGCGTCGACGGACGAGGCATGGAAAGCCGCCTCAGTGGCCCAGCGCTCGCTGTAGCGATAGTCGCCGCGCCCGGTCAGGGTCCAGCTGTCGCTGCCGTCGTCCTCGGTGGCGCCGAGCCGCTCCGCCACCCGGGAGAAGCCGTCGGTGGTCAGGGCATTGGCGCTCAGCGCAAAACTACCGGCGTCTCCACCGCCACGCAGGCTGCCTCCGAGCCGACGGGTGTTGTAACTCCCCGCCTCGGCCTCCACTGCGCCCTGCAGACCGGCTTCGCCCCGCTTCGTGATGATGTTGATGACGCCGCCGATGGCATCGCTGCCCCAGACGGCACTCTGGGGCCCGCGCACCACTTCGATACGCTCGATACCGGTGGTGAGGAGTGACGAGAAGTCGAAGTCGCCCTGTGCGCTGCCGACGTCGTTTACGCGGACACCGTCGATCAATACCAGTGTGTGGTCGGAGTCCGCACCGCGGATGCGCAGGTTCGTGGCTCCGCCCGGCCCCCCCGCCTGGTAGGCATAGAGCCCGGGGACCTGTTCCAGCAGTTCCATGACGAGACGTGCGCCGCTTCGCTCCACCTGGTGCTCGCCGAGCACGGTGACGGCACTGCCCAGGGTGTCCACCGCCCGCTCCGTCCGCGTGGCGGTCACGACGATCTCCTCGATCGCCTCGATCTCCTCGGCCGTCACGTGAGCGGGGAAGTTTGCGAGCACAGCGACGGCCATCGTCAGGCTCGTTATTGTTCTGTTGCACATGTCCTTGTCTCCTCGTAGGTCAGGCACTCTGCGAGACGAGCCGATGGCCACGGCCCCCGCCCTGGCGATAGCGGCTCACCGATCCGGAAAAAAGACTCGCCAGCAGGAACGCGAGGCCGGCGAGCGCGAGCAGATCCGTCGTTTCTGCGGGCGGCGGCCGCATCGCTTCCTGCCGCTGCCTCTCCTCCTCCACCATCCGGTAACCGGTGACGGATTGCTCCGCAGGCGACGCCTCCCCGGCGGCCCCGGCAGGCTCCGGCGGCGGCTGGTGCCAGCGGACCTTGTCGGCGGTGCGCTCTGCCAGCGCGGCCTCGATGCTCCGGCCGGTGGCCCGTTCGATGGTGTCCATCGCAGCCTCGACCCGCCGCGGGTCCATGCCGGCGCTGGCCGCCGTCTCGCGCACGAACTGCTGCAGCTCCGGGTTGTCGCAGCTCAGGTGGTCGCAGGCCGGACCGTGGCGGACGAGGGAATCGACGTAGGCGTCTACCAGTTCCGCGCGGGTCTGCGCGGGCGCATCCCAGTAGCCCTTGCGCACGACCTCGAGCATGCGCGAGGCGATGCCCTGACGCGCGTACGGATTGTGCTCCTCGAAGAAGGCCTCGATGCCGAGATCGTAGCGGTCGTTCATCCAGACCTCGTGCATCTCCTGCCACTTGGCGGCGTCCACCGCCTCCGGGTAGACCACCTGCCAGCCCCAGAGATAGTCCACGGCCTTCCAGACGTGCCGGCCGCCGGCATAGCCCTCCTGCATCATCTGGCCGGCGAACTCCGGGTTGAGATAGCGTGAACGCAACTCCTGGCCCATGAAACGCTCCAGGGGTTCGTGGCGTTCCTCGCCGGCGCGGCGCAGGTCGGTGACATAGAAGTCCGGGCTGCGGCCTCCGCCATTGGCGCGCCTGACACCGAGTGCGACCGAGCCGCCGTAGGAGAAGTAGTCGTCGTTATCCAGGGTGGCGTAGAGATTCGAGGCGCGGGAGTGCACGATGGTGTCGGTGTCGGCGAGCGCGGCCCTGAACTCCTGCCGGGCAGGCACGCCCCAGAGACCGCCGCCGTAGGCGTGACCCATGCGGCGGATGTAGTTATCGGCCACCTGCGCCTCCTCGTCCCAGCTGCCCGAGGCGTGGGTCATGGCATGCAGCTTGGAATCGTGCTTGCCGCTGGGCTCGGCGAAGATGCGCAGGGCCGCACGGCGCTCGGCCCGTTCCGTGTCCATGCCCTCGGCCACGAGCTGCTCGCTCAGTGCATCGATGTGCCGGCGCACCGGGTTGTCGGCTTCCGGGGAGGAGGCGGCCAGCTGCACGGCCCGGTCGATCAGCTCGAACAGCATCGGGAAAGTGTCCCGATAGAGGCTGGTCGCGTGGAAGACCACGTCGACCCGGGGGCGTTCCAGCTCTTCCCTGGGAATGAGCTCGAGGTCGGAGATCCGTCCCCGCTCGTCACGCACCGGCCGCACGCCGAGGAGAGCGAGCCCCTGGGCCTCCTGCACACCCTGGTGGCGCAGCGTCTCCACGCCCCACAGCTGCAGCGCCACCTTCTCCGGTGTTTCGCCATGGCGCTCCCGGTGCCGCGCGATCAGCGATTCCGCCATCTGCGCACCCAGCTCGTCGGCGGCCGGCAGCGGCACGGTCCGCGGGTCGAAGGTGCCGAAGTTCTTGCCGGTGGGAATCGCGTCCGGATTGCGGATCGGGTCGTTGCCGGGGCCGGGGCGCACATGGCGTGCCGCGAGCCCCGTCCTCAGTCCCTCGAACTCGGCCGGCCCGCTGGCAACGAGGCGTTCTCGCGCGCTAGCCGCGAGTGCGGCGCCGTTCGCCTCCGTGATTCGCTCGACGAAGCGCGTCAGACGCTGACCGGCGGGGCTCACGCCGAAGGTATGCAGCCCCAGAGGGATGGTCTGGTCGCGCACCTGGCCGATGTAGTCCTCCAGGGCGGCGAAGCGCGTGCCGCGGCTCGCTGCCGTGGAGTCGGACCAGCCCCGGTCGGCAAGATCGAGATGGAGACCCCGCTCCTCCACCGCTGCCTCGATGCGACCGCCGATCTCGCCCGCGCGTCCCGGGTCGGTGCCGCGGGCAAGGCGCCACCGCTCGAGCAGATCACGAAGCTCGGCCAGCTCCGGAGAGAGTCCTGCGTCGCCCAGCGCCGGCGTGAGGTGATCCACCACCGTCGCCATGCCGCGCCGCTTCGCGACGATACCCTCGCCGACGTCATCGACGATGTAGGGATAGACGATGTGCAAATCGCCGGCGAGGACCTCGCCCGGGTCGCTGCCGGAGAGGCCCGACTCCTTGCCGGACATCCACTCGTGGGTGCCATGGGTCCCCGTGTGCACGAGCGCATCGGCACGGAATTCGCGCTGCAGCCACAGGTAGGCGGCCACGTACTGGTGATGCGGCGGCAATTCCTGGCTCTGGTAGAGCGCCTCCAGGTCCTGCATCCGCGCCCGGTCGGGCTGCGGCATGACGACCACGTTGCCGAACCGCAGCACCGGCAGGACGAGCTGCGCTTCACCGTCGATGTCGGTGCGCATGATCTCGGCGTCCTCGACCTCGCCCCAGTGATCGACCACCGCCTCGCGAAAGTCACGGGGCAGCGAGGAGAACCAGTCACGGTAACGGGACGCAGGCACGCTCACCACATCACCCGCCGCGAGCAGGCGCGCCAGTTCCCCCGGCGCGAAACGCCCGATGTTCAGTCCCCGATCACGGATGCGCCGTTCCAGGGCCTCGTCCGTCGTGTCTTCGAGACCCTCGACCAGGTAGCCTGCCCGAGCGAGTTCGCGGAGGAGCCCGGGGATGCTCCGCACCACGTTCAGATAGCTGGCACCGACGTTCTGCTTGCCGGGCGGGTAGTTCCAGTAGAGCACGGCGACGCGGCGCTCGGCGGGAGAGAGCCCGCGGATGCGCGCGAGCCTGGCGGCACGGTCGGCCACCCGCTCGACCCGCTCGGCTATGGGCGCAGTGCCGACCGAACGGCCCCGGTTGTCGATGGCGCCGACCACGTTGGGCGGAGCGAGGCCGGCGAGCTCCGGGATCGCCAGCTGGAAGGCGATCTCGCCCGCGGTCAGTCCGCGCGGGGAACGCCGCCATTCCTCAACGGTCCGCCCGAAGACCCGGATGGCGTTGATCATCGGCACACCCAGGCGTTCGAGCACGGCGGCAGACTCCTCCTCGAAGAACTTGAGGTGGAAGGAGACGACCGCGTCCACACGCGGTTTTCCTTCCTCGTCGAACAGCCGGGCCTCAATCATCGGTACGGCCCGTTCGCCGAATACGATCACGGGCGAAACACCCCGGGCGACGAGTTCATCGGCGACGGCGCGCGACAGTGCCAGGCCGCCACTGCGCGCGCGTGTCGCATACTCCAGAATTGCGACCCGCGGCCTCCCGTCGTCCGCGCCGAACGGCCACTCATCGGTGATGCGCGATCGGCCTTCGTCGAAGACGACGTAGCCATGGGCGCGCGGCGGTTGCGGCGGCTCCGGCAGGGCGGCGTCGATGCCCAGGTGGCGGACCCCGAGATAGACGAAGAAACCCGCCATGGAAGCGGGATCGGAATTCTCCCAGTAGCCGTCGAGAACGGCATCGGATTCGAGACCGACGCGCCGCGGCAGACCCGGATCGTCGTTCAGCCCGGACGGTCCGATCGCAAAGCGCCTGCTGTGGCCTTCCCCCTCGATACGCTCTGCCTGCTTGCCGACCCAGCGGCGGTCCAGGATCTCCACGAGCAGCAGATCGTGCGGCGGCAGGGTGCTGTCATCCAGGGTATTCGACGGTGCCCGGATACGGACGTCGAGCCGCCGCGCCAGACCGGGATGCTCGGCGTGCAACCGGTCGAGCCCGCGGGTGATCTTTTCCACGCTGGGGTCGGCAGCGAGGAACAGCACCCGATAACGATCGGCGACCGGCGATGGCGCAGTCCACCAGGCCACGAGCAGTGCAGCCCCGAATACGGCTGCCAGACCGAAGCCGGCGAGGCGCCGGTTCACCGCTCCATGACCTCCTCGGCAGGATTCTCGGGTACGTAGACGACACTGCCGTCCTGCAGCCGGTAGGCCGTGCCGAGCCGTACTCCGTCCCCGCTGCCCACCGCCTTCGTGAGCCGCCGTACCGTCGTCTGGCGGCCCTCCCGGACAATGATCTCCAGACCGTCCTCCCGCTCCTTGGTGATGGTCACCTTCTGATCCGGCGAGAAGAGGTCGAGCAGATTCAGCGCGCTGATCAGCGCCACCATGAACCCCAGCGCGAATACCATCGCCACATCGAACAGATTGGCCACACCGCTCAGGAGATCGTCGTCCTCCCTCGAGCCGAGCAGCCCGAGTCCTCGCCGCCGGCCTTCAGACATCCTGTGCCTCCAGCGCATGCCGGAGTTCGGCCAGGTCGAGCCGATACCAGCGATCCTGATTGCTCACCACAACCCAGGAGATGCCGCCCGCGAGCAACCCGAGAACGGTAGTGCCGAAGGCCAGGATGAGCCGTTCCGATAGAGTCGATAAGTCGTTCTCGGCCAGAGCGACGAGGGCCGGACCCAGCGGGATCAGCGTGCCGGCGAGGCCCAGCGCAGGCCCGAGCCGCACCCACATGCGGGCCCGGTCAACACGCCGGGCGAGCGCCGCCTCGGTGCGGTCCAGCAGCAGCCAGGGGTCCGCCGAGGGTTCCTTGCCGTGCTGATCGAGCCATTCCCGGATACCGTGTCGCAGTGCCATTGCCGACGGGACTTCCCCGAGGTTGCCGAGCGCCGACACGGGTGCTCGCCGCTCGCGTGCCTCGATGGCCAGTTCGCCGACCAGGAAGGCGCTCCGGGCGACTCCGACGAGCAACGTAATCACGACGGGCCATAGCAGCACGCTCGTCAGGGCGTAGACGGCGGTAAGAAGTGGGTCGATCATGTCATCGGGCCTTGGTCGTACTCCGGCCCGACCGTAGCACACTTCCATCAATCGTGTTACGGCTTTCGGGCAACGGACACTCAGCTATAACCGAAGGTGAACGCAGCCGGCTCAACCAGGCGCTGATGCCCGGGTGGGGCTTCAATCACCAGGCTGCGGAGCGACCGATCCTGAAGACGATCGCGGACGACCCGGAGTGAGCGATGTGCTGGTAGTGCGCGGCGTTCGTGCTCGGAGCGCACGTCGATGATACGGTCCCCGGCGACGAGCGAAGCACGCTCGACCCGCCTGTGCGGATACAATGAAGCGCGCAGTCAAAACCCGCTCGGAAGCGAAACGCGCCTTTGATAGCGAAATCCACGGTAGTCATCCACGAGCGCAGTATGAATCCGCCTCATACCGCACGCTATACTCCGGCGACGCAATTAGCGGTCTCCCGGATTCGCCATCGATGACTTCGGCCAATGCCTGGCGCCTCGCCATACTCCTCGGGCTGCTGTCCGGTTGCTCTTCGGACACCGGTGATCCGATTCCGTCGAAGTCGTCGGCCGACGAACCGGCGGCGAAGGAGTCGCCCGACGTCAAGCGGCAGGATGTAGAGCAACGCACCGCGGAGACGATCGTCACCCTGGACGAGCTGCTGCCCGAGGAGTTCGCCGTCCTGACAGCACCGTGGACCGGCGATCTCGACGGCATGATCGAGCGCCGTATGATTCGCACGCTGGTGGTCTCCGGCGGCCCCCAGTTTTTCTATTACCAGGGCCGGCCTCGCGGCATGGTCACCGAGCTGCTCGGCCGATTGCAGAAGGATCTCAATGCCGAACTCGATCGCGGGCTCGATCAGGTGGAGATCGTGCCGATGCCCGCCGGCCGTGATCAGCTGATACCGGCGCTGCTGAGCGGCGAGGCGGACCTGGTTGCGGCCGATCTGACCGTTACCGATGCCCGCTACGAACGCGTCGAGTTTTCTGCTCCGCTGGCGACGGGTATCGATGAGGTCGTCGTACTCGCGCCGGGTCTCGGAGACAGTATCGCGCGCGTGGAAGACCTCTCCGGGCAACCCGTCTACGTCCGTCGCTCATCCAGCTACTTCGAGCATCTGTCGGCCCTCAACCGGCGCTTCGACGCTCGCGGCCTGGCGCCGGTTCGCATCGTCGAGGTAAACGAGATGCTGCGGGCCCAGGACATCCTGGACATGGTGAACGCCGGCATCTTCACTGCGACAGTGATCGACAGCTACAAAGCATCCTACTGGTCACCGATTCTGACGGACATGGTCGTCCGTGACGATCTCGTGATCCACGCGGGAGGAAGGATCGCCTGGGCTTTCCGCAAGGACAGCCCGAAGCTGAAGGCCGCGGTGGACGAGTTCGTCTCCGGCCACAAAGCCGGCACGCTGATCGGCAATATCCTGATCAACCGTTACCTGCAGAACCTCTCCTGGGTCCGCGACTCGACTTCCGCGCGCGCGAACGAACGGCTCCGCGTGCTGTTCGGCTACTTCACGCGCGCCGGCCAGGCGTACGCCATCGATCCGTTCATGCTGGCCGCGCAGGCCTTCCAGGAGTCGGAGTTCGATCACGGCCGCGTCAGCCGGGCGGGTGCCGTCGGCATCATGCAGGTCAAGCCGTCGACCGCTGCCGACCGGAACGTCGGCATCGGGGACATCTCGACAATCGAGGGGAATGTCGAGGCCGCCGCGAAATATCTCCGCTTTCTGATCGACCGCTATTTCTCGGACGAGTCCATCGAACCGATGCAGCGCTGGATGTTTGCGCTGGCCGCCTATAACGCCGGGCCCGCACGCGTCCGGGAGCTGCGGCGACAGGCCGAGCGGGAAGGCTACGACCCGAACCGCTGGGTCGGCAACGTCGAGCTGCTGGCATCACGGCGCATCGGCGCGGAGACGGTCCGCTACGTACGCAATATTCTCAAGTACTACATCGCTTACCGGCTGGCGTTCGACGCGCAGCGCATGCGGCAGGATGCCCTGTGAGCGACGCCCCGCCGATGACGAATTCGCCAACGCGTCTCCGGGTCTCGACGACAGCAGATCGCTTTTCACGCGATAGTATTGGAACGTCGGAGCGGCGCGGGTTGAATTTGTCGAAATGCTGTCTCTGGGTGAAAGGCCTTTCGCTGCTGTTCCTGACCGCCTGTACGTCCGAACAACGCCTGGTCGCGACCGCGGCCGGGCCGGCTCCGTCGCCTGTGGCAGCGCCCCCGCCGGATACCGTCATCGCCCCGGCCAGCCGACGCGCTTCAGCTCCAGAGGACGAACCGGGTGACAAAAGCACGCCGC
>Ga0102929_1000079_pt1 | contig 48441 bp, 48 predicted proteins | sample SalPonR1_B_D2_MG_FD_78510 | JGI IMG/M metagenome (GOLD analysis project Ga0102929, IMG submission 78510) | Salt pond soil microbial communities from South San Francisco under conditions of wetland restoration - Salt Pond MetaG R1_B_D2_MG | ecosystem: Environmental > Aquatic > Marine > Intertidal... | reverse complement strand
CGGAGTTTTCTTTTTCCTGGGCTTGATGTCCAAGGAGAATACCATTACTTTTTTGGCAGTTATACCGCTTTCCATTTATTTTTTTCGTGGTAGAAATTTGAAGCCGTCCCTGCGCTCAATTGTTGGACCGCTTTTGGCTACACTCGTCTTCCTGGGAATTCGATTCTCAATACTCGGAAGCAGTTTCGGAGAAGCACCTTTGGAGTTGATGAACAATCCCTTCCTCAAATGGACTGGGGATTCTTATGTGAGCATGGGCTTTTTAGAAAAATGGCCTATGATTCTTTACAGCCTTGGCATGTATTTGTGGTTGTTTATTGTACCACATCCCCTTTCTCATGATTACTACCCGCTTGAGATCCCACCTACTTCATTTTCTGATCCTGTGGTTCTTTTGAGCCTTCTTGCCTATATCTTTCTCGTCACAGGCGTAATTTATTTCTGGAAACGTAAATCATGGCTGAGTTTTGGCTTACTTATTTTTCTGGCTTGTCTCTCTATTGTTTCCAACGTCGTTTTTCCGGTTGGTACCAATATGTCGGAACGTTTTTTATTTATGCCGTCAGTAGGGTTGAGTATTGTAGCCGGGGGTGCTATAATGCAATTGAGGAACAAAGGAGCCCTGATCATTACCTTAATTGTTTTAATTACCACGCTGTTCTCCATTAAAACGATTAGCCGTAATGCTGTATGGAAGGATAATTTCACCTTGTTTACGACAGATGTTAACACGTCTGAAAACAGCGCCAAATTACAGAATGCTGCCGCTGGTGCCCTCATTGACCACTCTGTAAAACTCGAAGAAGCTGAGAAAACATCAGCGCTTTTACGCGCCATCGATCACCTGAATAAAGCAAAAGAGATACACCCGACTTACAAAAGCCCCAATTTATTGCTGGGTAATGCTCACTTTTATCTCGAGCAGTATGAGAAAGCCATTGGTTTTTACAAAAAGGCCCTGGCCCAGGACCCTGGCTTTGCTGATGCCAGCCTCAACCTGGCACTCAGTCATAGGGCTTTAAATAATTTCGATGAATGTATTGCCCTGCTAGAGGCCATGGATGGCGAGCCAAGAGTGGCCCAAAAAGCAAAGGCACAGCTCCTCCTGAGCTATGAAGAGGCGGGTAAGGCCATGGGCCAAAAGGGCCAACTCAACAAGGGATTCGACTATTTTCAAACGGGCCTAAAAAGGGGAGGAGACCCGGCAAAATTCAATTATTTTCTTGGTATCACCTCAGCGCAATTGGGGAATTTAGTGGAAGCAAAGCAATATCTGGAAGAGGCAAAAACACATCCCATGGATTTAGACAATCAACAAAATGTGGAGACAGCACTTGCCAGGGTTATTTCGGATTTGAAAAAAGCAGAAGGGAATGAGTGACTACGCATTGAGGAGCCTAACCACATTTTTGATGATTTTTCTGACACATCTCCCCTTCTCGAATGAGGGTACAGAGATGGAGGCGAATCGGCTTGAAATGGAACGTTTCCTATGGGTGGATAGCGTGCTTACAGAAATGAGTCCACGTGAGAAAATTGGACAATTGCTCATGTTGCGGGCACATTCTGATCTCGGGGAGGCGCATGTCAGCGCCTTGAAAAGGCAAATGCGTGATTTGGAACCCGGTGGCATTTGCTTGTTCCAGGGGACTGAGATTGGACATAAGCGTCTTGTCGAGGACATGCAAGGATTGTCTTCTAGCCCCCTTTTCGTGAGTATTGATGCCGAGTGGGGCTTAAATATGCGCCTCAAAGAAGTGGATCCTTTCCCTAAACAAATGAGCTTAGGAGCATTAAATAATCCTGAGATTCTTCGGGATATGGGCCGTCTGATGGCAGAGGAGTGTCAAGGTATCGGAGTGAATTTCAATTTCGCCCCAGTAGTAGACGTCAACAACAATCCGGCCAATCCGGTGATCAATTACCGTTCCTTTGGAGAGGATCCAGAAAGAGTAGCCTCCCTTGCAGAAGAACTCTATAAAGGTATGTCGGAAGGTGGCATGATGGCTTGTGCCAAACATTTCCCTGGTCATGGAGATACTCAAATTGATTCTCACAAGGATCTCCCGGTCATTGATAAATCCATTGAACAATTGAGGTCAACAGAACTAGTGCCCTTTAATCGGCTTATTCATTCTGGCGTTCCGGCCATAATGACTGCTCATTTGCATCTGCCAAAACTGGACGCTGCTCCTGACCTGCCGGCCAGTTTGAGTTCTACAATAGTGCAGTCCATTTTACAGAAAGACATGAACTTCCGCGGTTTAGTAGTTACGGATGCTCTCGAAATGAAGGGAGTACGGAAGCATTTCAGTAATGGAGAAATCGCTGTCAAAGCTTTTAAAGCGGGTTCACATATCCTACTGTTGCCCGAGGATCCATATGAAGCGGCCAACGCCCTCGAGCGGGCGCTTCAGAGTGGTGAAATTGATATGGAAACATTGAATCGGAGGGTTTCACGCATTTTATACTACAAGCATAAATTCATTATTAGCAAAGAGGAGCAGAACGCTGACAGCACCAATTTAAAATTGCGTAAGCAAAAACTTTTTAGAAAAATAGCGAAACAGAGTATTTGCTTGCTGAAGAATAGTGAAAATATTTTGCCCTTGAGCAATGACTATGCCAACGTACACCACCTGGCTCTTGGGGCCTCAGCAAACAACGCATTCACACTGCAACTATCGAGGATTGCGGATTTGGCAAGCAGTAACAACAAATTGAACCCTGATGAATTTAGCGTAAAAGAGCTTTATCCTTCGCCCGACAAGGAGGATTTGATGATCGTTTCCCTTCACATGGAAAATCAAAAGCCATCCAGTAATTACGGTATATCGGACCGCTTGATTCAAGAATTGGTTGAGTTGGACAGGCGTTGTCGATTATTGGTGGTTTATTTTGGAAATGCATATGGTTTGCGCAGCCTGACAGGCTTTCCCAGCCTGGTGATGGGGCAGGAAGCCCTGGATTCATACATGAGAGAAACAGCCAATGCCGTTTTCGGTTTCTCCGGATTTCAAGGAGTGTTGCCGGTTTCATTGGGAGAGGGTTTTTCAGCAGGTGCCGGATTGACCCTGGATAAGCAATATCATCTTGAATACAGCAGAGCGCATGAGCTGGGCATGCACCAGGACCAGCTGGATAGCATCACCCTTCTTCTGAGAAAGGGGGTTCACTCCAGGGCGTTTCCTTCTGCTGTGGTTTTGGTGGCGAGAAAAGGGGAAATAGTATATCATCATGCCGAAGGGCATACAGATTACCGAAAAAATACTCCAGTCAGACGTAATTTTATGTATGATTTGGCCTCTGTGACCAAGGTTGCTGCTACAGGACTGAGCCTCATGAAACTAGTAGATCAGGGAAAGCTTTTTTTCGATCAAAAATTGGGAGCTGTATTGACTGAAGCCAGGGGCACCAATAAAGAAGACCTTACTATTGGAGACATCATGCAACACAGGGCCGGACTGAAGCCCTGGATACCATTCTATGAAAATACAGTGCAGCACAAGAAATGGAATAAGGTTTTAGCAGATCCAGTTTACTATTCTGATACCCCCAAGCCCGGTTTTGAAATACCGGTCGATGGACGTCTTTATCTGCGCAATGATTTTCGGGACAGCATTTTTCAGCAGGTTTGTGATTCTGAGTTATTACCGGATAAAGATTATGTATACAGCGACCTGGGATTCATGTTGTTGATGAGAGTAGTTGAGGAAATTTCAGGAATGCCATTCGACGATTTCTTCGAGGAGAAAATTGCCAGACCCTTGAATTTGGAACACTGTTTTTTCAAGCCTTCAGAGAAACCATTACAAGCTGTAATACCACCTACCGAGGAGGACGACTATTTTAGAGGCGGTCGGATACAGGCACATGTACACGATATGGCAGCTGCCATGCTTGGAGGTGTAAGTGGTCATGCAGGGCTTTTCGGAAATGCCTATGATCTGGCAAGCTTGATGCAAATGCTCCTTAATGGCGGCCAGTTAGGATCTCAACGTATGCTCTCAGACTCTGTTATTTCCTCTTTTACCCGCAGGTATGATGATACACGCCGAGGATTGTGTTTCGACATGAAACAACTGGATGACAATAAGAAGCTGAACATTCATAAACTGGCCTCTGATCGATGCTTTGGGCATTTTGGATTTACGGGTACTGCTGTGTGGGTAGATCCGGAATGTGACCTTATTTATATTTTCTTATCCAACAGGACCTATCCGGATATGCAAAATGGCAGAATCAATACTATGGATATCAGGAATAGAATACAAGGGATGATCTATCGTTCAATGACGGATGAGTATGAAACTTGAGTACCGCATTGCCAAAAGATATCTTCTTTCAAATAAAAAAAGCCAGGCCATCAATTGGATATCAATTATAGCTGTCCTTGGCATTGCTATTGGGAGCTGCTCTACAGTACTTGTGGGATCTGTATTCAATGGGTTGGAAGAGGTCATCATGGGTATGTTCAATGATTTTAACCCGGACATCAAAATACTGCCAGCACAGGGGAAAAAGTTTTCTGAGGAGGACATTAACTGGGAGGATCTAAAAACTGTGCCTGGAGTGGCCTCTGTTAGCAGGGTGCTCGAAGAAACGGCGATTTTTGAATACAATGAAAAGCGCGACTTTGGGGTGCTGAAAGGGGTAGATGAGGAATTTCGTTCGGTTGTCAATATGGAGAATTTCCTCAGAGAAGGGGAGTTTCGTCTCAAGGACAATGATAAGAGTACAGCCCTGGTATCTACACCACTTGCCGCCAAAGTAGGGCTCAACATTCAAAATCGCTATGAGCCAATACAGATTTACATGAAACGTAAGCAGAGGAGCTCATTGGATAAGGCTTTTTCTGTTTGGCCCCTCACTCCTGTTGGTCGATTTGATCTCTCAAGTGATGAAAATTACAAGATGGTTATTACAGAGCTCAATAAAGCCAGAAGCATATTGGGTTTGCCAAATGCATTGAGTGCTGCCGAGGTAAAACTGATCCCTTCCGCAAACCATGATGAGGTGCAAAAAAGGATTCAAACTCTGCTTGGATCAAAGTTTTTGGTTGAGGACCGAGAAGAGCAAGAGCGCGCATTTCTCAAGTTAATGAATATAGAAAAATGGGTAGGGTTTGCTATTCTCAGCCTGACATTGCTCCTGATTTCTTTCAATATGATCGGAGCCATGTGGATGATCGTTCTGGAAAAAGAGGTAGATATTTCTGTGTTGAAGGCTTTGGGCTTATCGGATGCGTCAGCTCGAAAAATATTTCTCATCCAGGGATTGATCATGAGCCTGACAGGTTTGATATTTGGCTTTGCCATGGCAGTGATCTTGTACTATCTGCAAGAGAACTTTGGATTGATTCGATTGGATACATCTATGCCCTCCCAATACTATCCTGTAGAATTAAGTTGGACAGACTTTATACCGATCACGATTGTTGTGCTAATTTTGGGCTTTCTTGCAGCACTTCCTGCTGCACAAAGGGCCTATCAGCTAAGTCGATTGAGCCTGGCAAGGATTTAACTTATGGAAGACTGGAAATTGGATTTTGAGTGGTTAAGAATACGTCATGAGATCAAGGATAAATTTAAGCGAAGTGATTTACCTGACTTGAACGCTGTTCTCTTCCTTATAGGCATCAATGAGTTGGGCAATTTTAAGGATAAATTTACTAAAGAAGAGAAACAAGATCTTATGCATGTCGCCGTTTGTAAACTTTTGAGCCAGGATGGACATTATGAATTTACCGGTCGTGACGAGCAAGGTTGGCCTCATTATCAACTGAGAAAGAAAATGGATGCCAAAGGCGTGAAAGAGCAAGAAAATATTATCATTAAGAACATTATTAAATATTTTAATCAAACAAATCATTTATGAGAATTTTATTCATTTTGCTAAGTGCATTCATGATATTTGCCTGCTCCTCCAATGGACAGATAGAAAACATGGAAGAAGGCTACACATATGCAAAAATCAGCACGGACAAAGGAGATATTTTTGTAAAACTTTACAATAGTACGCCCGAACACCGCGATAATTTCATCAAGCTGGCCAAAGAGGGTTTTTACGACAGTACTCTATTCCACAGAGTGATGAACGAATTCATGATTCAGGGTGGCGATCCCGACAGTAAAAACGCTGCTCCGGGTCAACAACTTGGACAGGGCGGCCCCGGCTATACTTTACCTCCTGAATTTGGAAAAATTCATAAAAAAGGGGCACTGGCAGCAGCACGAAAAGGCGATCAGGTCAATCCTGAAAAGGAATCAAGTGGATCACAGTTTTATATCGTGCACGGAAGAAGCTATTCACCTGAGGAGTTGAGCCAATTGGAGAATGATATGTCTACGAGGGCAGTCATGGGAAAGGTCAACGAATACTTGATGAAAGAGGAAAATAAGTATTTACTTGACTCTATCCAGCTATACAGTGAAGCAGGGAACCAGGAAGCGCTGCAAAGTATGCAGGATAGACTAATTAATCAATTGAAAGAAGAAGGAGATGACTTTTCCTTTAGTGAAGAGCAATTGGAGATTTATACTTCAGTAGGAGGGGCTCCCTTCTTGGATGGAGATTATACTGTATTCGGGGAAGTAGTCAAAGGCTTGGAAGTTGTGGACTCCATCGCAACCACAGAGGTTAATAAACAAACAAGTCGCCCTGTTCAGGACATTGCGATGAAGGTGGAAATTATAGAATAGTAGAGTCTGGTTTCATAACCGAACAGATTGAAATTATATACAGAGGTGTATGGATTAATCCATACACCTCTGTACTTTTTACATACCGGCAATTTCCTTTATCTTCTCATCAAGCTCATATTCATCTCCTGGCACATAAGCACTATGTGAGTAGACAATTTCACCTTCTTTATTGAGAATAAAGGTCTGAGGAATGGCTCTAAAGCTCATAGCGTTTTGTAAGTCCTGCTTTACATCAGAAAGGATTTCATACTCCCACTGTTTTTGCTGCACGATAGATTTGACCTTTGGCAGTCCCCGAGCATCGTCTGTTGTTATGGCCAATAGTTCCAGGTCGTATTTTTCTTTCCACTCAGGATAAAAATCCATTAAGGCGTCTAATTCTTTTTTGCAGGGCGAGCACCAGGTGGCCCAAAAGCTCATGATGGTGATCTTGCCATTCTCGGCATAATCCTGAATATTTACTGTTTGACCCTCAAGTGTTCTTAGCTCCACAGACGGAACGGTTTTTTGGGCGAACAAAAATGAAATGCTCGTAATTAGTGTGATGGTGATCAAAAACCGCAGCATACTCTTATTTTTAATGATTAAACGTGGAAGTTAAAATAGAAAAAGTCCTTGATTTCTTTTTAATTTGGTCCTTCTTTAACTTTCTATTAACCATGGCTCATCAGCTTTTCACATCCATTAAGGTACTTCTTGTCGGATGTCTATTGACCTCTTCGATGTCTGGACTGGCTCAGGAGAAGGGACAGCTTTCAGGTGATTTGCAGTTTTTCGGTAATCTTTTTCTGCGAGATTCTGCTATCGGCGCTTTTGGTTTTCCACAGTATGAGGAACAATTCGTGGGTTCCGATGTCTGGCTGAATCTCACTTATGCTTATGAAGGTTATGAATTGGGTTTGAGGTTTGATGCCTTCAATAATTCCAATTTGAGAAACCCCTCTGGTTCTTTTACAGGGCAGGGCATCGGTCGTTGGTATGTCAAAAAACAGCTGGATCGTTTACACATTAGCGTCGGATACCTGTACGACCAGGTGGGAACGGGTGCCATTTTTAGGGCTTACGAACAGCGCCCGCTCTTTATTGACCAAGCTTTGATTGGACTGCGTCTGAGATACAACATAACTGATGATTTACAATTGAAAGTCTTGGCGGGTAGACAGAGAAATATTTTTGACATTCACGAGAGTTTTATCAAAGTGGGCAATCTCGATTGGTTCAAATATTTTGAAAACGGCTTGAGCATAGCCCCGGGGATAGGAATTACAAACAGAACCCTGTCAGGTGATCAAATGGACAATTTGGTGAATATTCTTCAGGGATATGTAGAAGAAGAGCGTTTTTCGCCCACATTCAATACGTATGCCATGACAGCCTATAACAATTTGAGTATAGGTGGATTCAACTGGTATATAGAAGCAGCCTACAAGACCGAAGACAGCTTTTTCAATCCTGAACTCACGAGGGATTTGGGAAATGGGGAGAAGGTCACAGGTGGTCGATTTGTTTCAAATGATGGGTTCTTTGTATATACTTCAATTGGTCAAAATATTGGCCGTTTTTCTGTGAATCTCGAATACAAACGAACGGAAAATTTTGAGTTGCGGACGGATCCAACGCTACAACAATTTGACGGGCTCATGAATTATTTCCCTCCTATGAGCCGGCAAAACACCTATCAATTAACAGCGCGCTATATTCCGGCATTTTTATTCCTTGGAGAGGAGGCTTTTCAAGGAGATATTCGCTATGCTCCTAGCAGGAAATTGAACTTTTTGCTCAACTTTTCTCACATCAATGACCTGGAAGGAATACCATTGTACAGAGAGATTTTTACGCAAGTAAACTGGAAAATGAGCAGAACCAAGCAATTAATTGCCGGGATACAATTGCAGCGATATGATAGGTTGCGATACGAGCAGGAAGGAGAGGGTTTTGTAGAAACACTTATTCCTTACATGGATTTTCTGTATAAGTTCGACAAGAGAAAATCTGTCCGGGTTGAAGCACAATACATGTACACCGGGGCGGATATTTTCGGCTTCGATTTCAGGGACTTCGGCGACTGGTTATATGGTCTGGTAGAGGTCGGGTTTGCCCCGCACTGGATATTTACAGTAAGCTCTATGTACAATGTCAATCCATTCCATAAGGGCCCTGATGGGGAAGTGCAGGATCAAATCAACTACCCGTCATTTGGTGCTGTTTATATCAATAAAGGCAACCGTTATGGTTTGCGGTATGTTAAACAGGTAGAAGGTGTTGTATGTAGCGGAGGTATTTGTCGTCTGGAACCTGCCTTTAGTGGGGTGCGACTGGAAGTAAACAGCACTTTTTAGTATTTTTATCATTGAACCCGGATTTTCTAAATCAGAAACAACCAAAACCATGAGAATAACTCTTTGGAGCATTGTAGTCACGACCATACTCTTGTTCAGTGCATGCGAAGAAAGACAAGTGGTCATTCCAGATTTTGTGCCGCCGACTTCAGACCGAGTCGTTTTATTAGAAGAGCTAAGCGGTGTGCGATGTCCCAATTGTCCTGGAGGTGCCGCAGAGATCAAACGGCTCGAAGAAAGATATGGGGACAATTTTGTGGCTGTGGCTTACTACACCGAATTTCTTGGATATCCTTTACCCGAATCCAGGTACAATTTTTTGACCGATGAAGCAGAAGAGGTAGAAGATTACCTGGGGCAGTACCTTGGTAAACCGGCTGCGGCAATCAATCGGGTTATTCGAGAAGACAATACTATGTTCAATACGTCCACTGGAGAGTGGTCTGGTTTTGTCGAAGAGGCACTGCAAACAGATTCTGAATTCAATATTCAAGGCAATTCTGACTATGATGCAGATGCACGTTCTGCCGAGGTGGAAATACTCGTAACGCCCATTCGCAACTTGGAGGGAGACTACAGGTTGACTGTAATGGCTACTGAATCGAAAATCATCGACGCGCAATTACTACCTGGAAACGTCATAGACTTAGACTACGAACACAATCATATCTTCAGAGTTTTTCTAAGCAATTTGATAGGCGACCAGATCACCCAGTCTCTTGAACAGTCCAGGACGCTGAGATTTAATTATTCGTTTGATCTAGAAGGTGAATGGGTGCCCGAAAACATGCATATCGTGGCCTTCGTTGAGTACCAGGAAGGTGGTCGACCTGTAGATGTTTTACAGGCCATGGAAATTCCTGTCGTTCAATAATACCCGAACTTCTCAGTTACAGGCAAATCGCTATTAATTTTCTACTTTTGTCCCAATTGGAACTGAGGGTGGGCTAGAGGCATATTATTGCTAACCTACTCTGTTTAAGAAACGAGAGCTCAATGAAAATATCTTGGAATTGGTTGTGTGAGATGTTGCCGGATAATGTCCATACGGACTTTGAGCAAGCATGTCAAATTTTGACTTCTATTGGTCTGGAGGTTGAGGGAACAGAAAATTTTGAAAGTGTACCGGGTGGTCTTGAGGGCATTGTTGTGGGAAAGGTGCTCGAGTGCCATCAGCATCCCAATGCCGATCGCTTGTCATTAACGCGCGTGGACATCGGCCATGAAGATCCTGTCTCTATTGTTTGCGGGGCGCCTAATGTTGCTGCCGGGCAAACCGTTGCAGTGGCCACGGTAGGAGCTACTTTATATCCTGAGGGAGGAGAACCATTCAAGATCAAAAAAGCAAAAATTCGGGGAGAGCACTCTTACGGTATGATCTGCGCAGAGGATGAGATCGGTCTTGGCCAGAGTCATGAAGGCATTATGGTGCTCGATGATACCTGGAAGGCTGGAACACCGCTGTCAAAAGTATTTGACATTGAGAAAGATCACATCATAGATATAGGATTGACCCCAAACCGAGGAGATGCAACTTCACACCTTGGTGTAGCACGCGATTTAATAGCGGCTCTGGGAGCAGAAAGCGATCAAAGTACACCCTTACGCCTGCCGGCAGGTAAAACATTGGAAAAAGAAGGTCTCGATGACTGGCAAGTTGTGATTGAAAATGAGAAGGCCTGCCCAAGATATTGCGCTATCGTATTGGAGGACGTCAAGGTTGGGCCAAGTCCTCAATGGATCCAAAACAGGTTAAAGAGCCTCGGAATCAATTCCATTAATAACATCGTGGATATTACCAACCTGGTCATGCTGGAGCTTGGGCAACCACTGCATGCCTTCGATGCTGATGTCATCGCTGACAATTCCGTTCGGGTAGGATTTGCAAATGAAAATACACCGTTTGTTTGCCTCGATGAAAAAGAAGTAAAGCTGGCCGCTGATGATTTGGTGATAAAGGATGGACAGAATAGACCTATGTGTATCGCCGGTGTGTATGGCGGTAAAGAGGCCGAAACCAAGGATTCGACGAGCACCTTGTTCCTGGAGTCAGCCTTTTTCGACCCTGCTTATATTCGAAGGACCAGCATGCGGCATTTACTGCGCACCAATGCTGCCATTATATATGAAAAGCATGCAGATCCGGAAATTTGCCTTAGCGCGCTTGAACGAGCTGCTGCTCTCTTGGAAAAATATGCAGGGGCACGTGTTCGCCATGGCGTCATAGACGAGTATCCAAATAAAATACAAAGAAATAGATGCACGCTGAGAGCTAAGAGAGTGAAATCGGTGGCTGGGGTAGAAGTATCCAGTGCTGCCATCGAAGGCATTCTCACGCAATTGGAGATAGAATTTAATAAGACGGAAAGTGGGGTTTGGGATCTTTCTATCCCTGCCTACAGGTCTGATGTGACCCGTGAAATAGATGTGGTAGAGGAGATTATCAGACTTTACGGTTATGACAACATAGGAGGTACCGACAGCATGCAATTTAGTCTCGCATCAGAGAAGGGCAACGGCAAGTACGACCTGCGGCGTTCCCTCTCGCAATTGCTTACGGGCAGCGGTTATTCCGAAGTCATGAATGTATCAATTACCAAAGACAGATACTACGAGGATAAGGAAGGGCTTGTTTTGATTAACAATACCTCGAATACTGCTCAGAATGTAATGCGCCCTGACATGGTGCACCCTGTACTGGAAAATCTGATTTACAATGTGAATCGGCAGATGCCCAACCTCAAGGTATTTGAATTTGGCCGCGTATATACAAGGGAGGGTGAAAGCATTAGTGAAAAGGAACAACTCATCATAGCTGTCACCGGTCACAGAAGGCCCGAGAACTGGATTACTGGAGAAGAAAGTGATACAGATATTTATGATCTCACCGGATTGTTGCAGGGCTTATTTGATAAGTACAGGTTGTCTGCTGAGTTAGGAACAGCTCTCGGGGAGCATCATCTTTTTCATCCGGCCTTTGAATTCAGAATAAATGAACTTTCAATTGCCAAGGGAGGTAAGTTGAGAAAAGAGATCATTGAAAAGCTTGATCTGGAAAAAGAGGTGTTTGCTGCCGTTGTGGAGTTTGAGGAATTGCATCAATTATTACAGGATCAAAAGCTAATATTTGAAGAGCCCGGAAAGTATCCTACTATAGAGAGGCACTTAGCTATAAGAATAAAAGATAATATAAAATTTAGTGAGATTCAATCTGTAATAAGAAAAAGAGGTGGTAAATTAGTAAGCGAAATAGGTCTTTTCGACGTTTATATAGATGACGCAATGAGAGAGAGCAAAGAAAAGTCCTATGCGATCAGCATAGTCTTTTCCAGAAAAGACAGAACATTAAACGATGGGGAGATAGAAAAAGTCATGGATAAGATTCTTAAGGGACTAAATAATGACCTATCTGCCATCATCAGAAAGTAAAACATAATTCCACCATGCAATCACTGGAAGAAAAGCTAAAAAATATACTGCATAAATTCTCGACACTTGAGAAGGAGCACTTGCAGTTGAAAAAGGATTATGAGACAAAAAAACAGGAAAATCTCGAGTTAAAAAGCGATATTTACAACAAAACAGAGGAGATCAATATCTTAAAAGAAAGATTTGATAGCTTCAAGAGAAAGAATGTGGCAGGAAATGATGAATTGGGTGCTCTTGATTCTGACAAAATGAGGACAGAAATCATGCACTACATTCGAGAGGTGGATAAATGTCTTGAGTGGTTGAATAAATACTGATTCCATGGCGGAAGAAAGCTTGATAAATTTTAAGGCAATCATAGGCGGAGATGAGTTTCCTATGAGAATAAAGGAAACAGAGGTGGAGAGCGTCAAGCAAATGGTTGCTGAAGTCAATAAAAAGCTCAATCACTTCCAGATAAATTATAAAGACAGAAAAAAGACAGATTGGCTGTCTATGACGCTCTTGACATACGCTTTTGAAAACTACAAATTAGAGCAAGGCAGATTGTCTGATGAGTCTCAACAGTATTTAGATGCCCTTGAAGAAAAGTTGAGCGCCCTCGTTTCTTGATAAGGCACCAGACCTTTCATGTTGTATTCCTTCCCGTTTAATTATTAAATTGAGAGATATGGAATTATTTATAGGAATAGCCATCGGGGCTATTGTTGCTGCGATATTGTCCTTTGTATTCATCAAATCGAGACAATCTACTCAGGTCAAGGAGGCACAAAAACAAGCAGACCAAATTTTGGCAGAAGCTGAATCGAAGGCAAGGGGCATTGTAGAAAAAGCCAAGGACCAAGCTGAGCTCATGATGGAAAAGGCTGAGCAGAAGAACGAATCTATTAAGCAATCTAAAATTCAGCAAGCCCGAGACAAGTTTGCCAAACTCAAGGCGGACTATGAAGAGTATAAAAGTGAAGCCAAGTTTGAGCTCAAAGAAGAGCGAATGGAGGTGAAAAACCTCAGAAGAGAACTCAAGTCTGAAGAGGATCGCGTTCAGGAAAAAATAGATACCCTTAAGTCCAAAGAAGATGCCCTGAAGGAGAAGGATATGGAACTGGATGTTGTTCGAAATAACCTCGAAACACAGCTGAAAGTCGTGGCCCGAAAGAAAAAGGATCTAGAAGAGGCGAATGACCGGCATATTCAGGCGCTGGAAAATGTGGCTAAGCTAAGTGAGGGAGAGGCCAAGGATGAATTACTTGAGGCCGTGCGTGCCAAGGCAGAAACTGATGCCATGAGTATTGTAAAAGACACCATTTCTCAGGCAAAACTCAATGCAAATAAACAGGCCAAGAAGATTGTTATTGAAACAATCCAAAGAATGTGCGCTGAATATACAATTGAGAATACCGTATCGGTATTTAACCTGGAATCGGACGATCTCAAAGGCCAGATCATTGGTCGGGAGGGGCGAAATATTCGTGCCCTGGAGTCGGCAACCGGAGTAGAAATTATTGTGGACGATACTCCTGAGGCCATTGTCATTTCCAGCTTTGACGCTGTTAGAAGGGAAGTCGCAAGACTATCCCTTAAGAGATTAGTAGCAGACGGTAGGATACATCCGGCAAGAATTGAAGAAGTTGTGGAGAAAACCCGCAATGAGTTGGAGGAGCAAATTGTAGAAATCGGAGAGCGCACCATTATAGATTTAGACATTCATGGATTGGTGCCAGAGCTGGTGAAGATGGTTGGTAGGATGCGTTTCCGCTCCTCCTACGGGCAAAATTTACTAAAGCACTCCATCGAGACAGCTCAGTTGTGCGCATTAATGAGTGCTGAACTGGGCTTGAAACCAAAGGAAATTATGCTGGCTAAGCGCGCCGGTCTGTTGCATGACATTGGTAAAGTTTCTGAAGATCAAACCGATCTTAGCCACGCCATTTACGGGATGAAGCTTTGTGAGAAATACAAGGAAAACCCTGTTGTTTGTAATGCTGTAGGAGCCCACCATGACGAAATTGAAATGAATAACATTATTTCTCCGATTGTCCAGGCCTGTGATGCTATTTCAGGGGCTCGTCCAGGAGCGAGGAGAGAAATCCTCGAAAGTTATTTAAGCAGAATCCGTGAACTTGAAGAATTGGCGATGTCTCATGAGGGTGTGCAGAAAGCCTTTGCCATGCAGGCTGGACGGGAATTGCGTGTAATTGTAGAGAGTGACAAGGTTTCTGATGATTATGCCAGTGATCTTTCATTCATGATCTCTCAGAAAATAATGGACGAAATGCAGTATCCGGGCCAGATCAAGGTGACGGTTATCCGTGAAAAAAGGGCCATTGCTGTGGCTAAATAAGGCAGTAAAGTAAAATTTTTACAAATTATTTTCGCCCGGCATCAATTTTGGGCTCCCCCTTCCCAATAAAGTTTTGACAGAAAACGCAAAAAAAAGGCTTACTGCTTTCAAAAGCCCCTCTAAAATACTACCTTTGCCGCGATAAAAATGACGCCATATGCATAAAATTGCAGGGGTTCTTCTCATCTTTTGTCTGACTGTGTTGTCTGCGACTTCCCTGGCGCAAAACCACAGCCACGATCATCATGATAATGGGCATGATCACAGTCATGAACAACACGTGGGCGATGAGCATCACGCTGACGATCACGAGGGTCACCACGACAATGCTTGTGGCGGGCACGGTGATCACGGTGGAGAGTACGATCCTAAGGCAACGGCCATGCATCACATTAGCGATGCCAATGTTTACACGATTCTTGATGCTGTAAGAATTCCTCTTCCATGCATCCTCTATGCCAAAGATAAGGGTTGGGATGTTTTCATGTCTTCCAAATTTGAGCCCGGTCATCACGACAATGGTCATGCGGCTTATAACGGTTACGTCTTGCATGAAGGTGCTGTTAAGCGTGTCATTGCTGAAGAATTTCCGAGCGAAGGACAGGTACATGTCGGTGGGTTCACGCATGAAAAGATTGAGGTGGATGGCAAAGAAAGATCCATCGGCTACGTGTGTTACGAGGGTGAGAAAATGCAATTGGAAGAAAAGACCGTATTTGACGGAGGAGTTCTTGGAGGGGCAATTACGAGTTTTTACGATTTATCCATTACGAAGAATGTCGCTTCGATGATCTTGATCCTGATTATCTTTTTCTTTATTTTCAGATGGATCGCCAGGGCTTACCAGAACGGAAAAGGTAAAGCGCCCAGGGGGATTCAGTCTCTGTTGGAGCCGGTCATACTTTACATCAGGGATGAAGTGGCCATTCCTTTCCTGGGGCGGGACAGATACGCGAAATATATGCCACTTCTCCTGAGTATATTCTTTTTTATCCTTGGGTTGAATTTGTGGGGGCAAGTGCCCTTCTTAGGAGGCACCAATGTCACCGGTAGTTTGACGGTAACTATGGTCCTCGCCATACTGGTTTTTTTGATCGTCAATTTCTCAGGAAACAAACACTATTGGCAGCATATATTGTGGATGCCGGGCGTGCCGGTTGCTGTAAAACCATTGCTGGCAGTTATTGAGCTCATGTCAATGTTCATTAAGCCTTTGACCTTAATGCTGCGTTTGGCTGGAAATATAACGGCTGGTCACATCGCCATTTTAAGTTTTATCGGATTGATATTCATTTTCGGGGACTCCGGGCAGAATATGACAGGAGGTACCGTAGGTTCGGTATTGTCCGTTGCATTGACATTATTTATGATGGCCATTGAGTTGATCGTGGCTTTTATACAAGCATACGTGTTCACCATCTTGTCTGCATCTTATATAGGAGCAGCTATTGAAGAACACCATTAAAGAAGAATTTAAATCATTTAAATTATATACAATGACTGGAACATTAGCAGCTATTGGAGCAGGATTGGCAGTGATTGGAGCTGGTATCGGAATTGGTCAAATCGGAGGTAAATCCGTTGAAGCCATTGCGAGACAGCCTGAAGCTTCTGGTGATATCAGAGGTGCGATGATCTTGATGGCAGCCTTCGTTGAGGGTGCCGCATTGATCGCGATCCTTTTGTCAATTTTCTTCTCCTAAGAAAGAAGATGTCGTCCTGTCAACGGTTGGTTGACGGGCGACTTTTTTTAATTGTTCAATTAGATGATTATGTACGATATTCTTTTATTTGCCCCGTTTCAACCCAGCCCGGGACTGGCTATTTGGTCTCTGGTTATCTTTTTGCTTTTCTGGGGAATCATTGGCAAGCTGGCATTCAAACCAATTGTAACGGCGCTTCGTTCAAGAGAAGACGATATACAGAAGTCTCTTGATTCGGCTAAGGAAGCCAAAAAGGAGATGTTGGAATTGAAGGCGGAGAATGATAAAATTATAGCCGAGGCACGAGAAGAGTCCAAAAAAATTGTCGCTGAAGCCAAGGAAATGGGAAATTCCATTATTAAGGAGGCCAAAGACAAAGCTAAAGAAGAGGCGAGTCGCCAGATTACCAATGCCAAGCAGGAGATAGAATCTGAAAAGAATAAGGCCATTGGGGAAGTGAAAAAAGAGGCCGGCGCGCTGGCCATAGCCATTGCAGAGAAAGTGTTACAAAAGGAACTCAGCAATAAAGAAGACCAGGCAAGTTATGCCAATCGCCTTTTGAGTGAAATCAATTTAAGCTGAATCAAGAAATATTGACCAATGTCATTAAAGCAAGCAGCTGAGAGATACGCTAAGACCCTTTTAGACCTTTCTTTTGAACAGAAAATCGAGGAAAGAGTCCGCCAGGATATGGATTTTGTTGGGGCAACCTTGGAACACGAGCAGCTCAGGCAAAGTTTGATGAGTCCTATTATTGAAGCAGCGACCAAGAAAAGTGTATTGAAGAAATTATTTGAGAATGAGGTCAATGAACTGAGCCTTAAATTTCTCTATTTGCTTATTGATAAAGGCAGAGAAGAATTAATGCCGGAAGCTGTGGAGTCCTTTGTGCATCAGTACAATGAGCGGAAAGGCATTCAGCCGGTGGACTTAACTACCGCTGCTGATTTGGACAAAAGTGCTTTCAAGGAATTGACTGACAAGATCAGTAATGACTATTTCCAGGGAAAACAACTCGAGATTCGACAGCATGTGGACGAGTCCCTTGTCGGAGGGTTTATTCTCGAATTCAATAATCAACGCATAGATACAAGCGTTAAAGGCAAATTAGCCAAACTTTTAAAATCATATTCGAACCAATAAAATTTGAAAGATATGAAGGGTGTCAAGCCGGATGAAATCACCACAATTCTTAGGGACCAGCTCTCCGGTATGGAGAATACGGCCCAATTGGAAGAGGTTGGAAAAGTACTTCAGGTAGGTGATGGTATAGCCCGTGTATACGGATTGAACAACATTGAAGCCGGAGAGCTTGTCGAATTCGACAATGGTGTTCAGGCTATTGCTCTGAACCTGGAGCAGGACAATGTTGGTGTTGTACTCATGGGGCCTTCTGACGATATTCGTGAGGGGTCTAACGTGAAGAGGACCGGCCGTATCGCTTCCTTGCGTGTAGGTGAAGGGCTCCTTGGCCGCGTGGTAGACACTCTTGGCAATCCAATAGACGGTAAAGGTGAAATCACAGGTGAGTTGTATGAGATGCCACTTGAGCGCAAGGCGCCTGGTGTAATATACAGACAGCCGGTGGATGAGCCCTTGCAAACAGGTATCAAAGCCATTGATGCCATGATTCCAATCGGAAGAGGTCAGCGAGAGTTGATCATTGGTGACCGTCAAACAGGTAAAACAGCAATTGCGATTGATACCATTATCAATCAAAAGGAATTCTACGAAAAAGGAGAGCCTGTTTATTGTATTTATGTGGCTTCCGGGCAGAAGGCATCTACAGTGGCTCAGGTGGCCAAGGTTCTTGAAGAGAACGGAGCCATGGAATACACCGTCATTGTTTCTGCAAGTGCTGCTGATCCCGCTCCGCTGCAATTTTATGCGCCATTTGCTGGCGCGGCCATCGGGGAGTATTTTCGGGATACAGGTCGACCTGCCCTGATTGTGTATGATGATTTATCCAAGCAAGCGGTAGCCTATCGTGAGGTATCCCTATTGTTGAGAAGGCCTCCTGGGCGTGAGGCATTTCCAGGTGACGTTTTCTACCTGCACTCTCGTTTGTTGGAACGTGCTGCCAAGGTCATTGATAATGATGAAATAGCACAAAAAATGAATGATTTGCCTGAGTCTCTAAAAAACTCAGGAAAGGTAAAAGGTGGGGGGTCATTGACTGCACTGCCGATCATTGAAACCCAGGCTGGTGATGTTTCGGCCTATATTCCGACTAACGTAATTTCCATTACGGACGGCCAGATATTCCTGGAATCTAACCTCTTCAACTCGGGTGTGAGACCTGCAATTAATGTGGGTATCTCCGTATCTCGTGTGGGTGGTTCTGCTCAGATTAAGTCCATGAAGAAAGTAGCCGGTACATTGAAACTTGATCAAGCCCAGTACCGTGAGTTAGAAGCTTTCTCTAAGTTTGGATCTGACCTAGACGCAGCGACCCGATTTGTTTTGGAGAAAGGTAAGCGAAACGTGGAAGTGTTGAAACAGGCACAGTATTCTCCTCTTTCTGTTGAAAAGCAGGTGGCGATTATCTACCTGGGTACCAACGGTTTCTTGAAAGATGTCCCTGTGGAGAAGGTAAAGGAATTTGAGGAACTTTATTTGGATACACTTGAAAAGAAATACCCGGAAGTATTGGAAACTTTTAAGGCAGGTAAATTGACCGATGAGGCCAAAGACACCTGTAAAAAACTAGCTGAAGAACTATCGGGTCAGTTCAATTAATCAATCTAACTTATAAAGCCAGCAGTCAATGGGCGCAAATCTCAAGGAAGTAAGGGAAAGAATCACCTCGATCAACAGTACCCAGCAGATCACGAAAGCCATGAAAATGGTATCTGCGGCCAAGTTGAAGAAGGCTCAGGAGGGGATTACACAAATGAGACCTTATGCCAAAAAGCTGCAGGAAATATTGGGTAATATCCTGAGCAATACAGAAGGAGACCAGGTAGGTAGCTTTGGCGTGGAACGTGATGTAAATCGCATGGCGGTCATTGTTGTGACTTCCTCCAGAGGTCTATGTGGTGCGTTTAACAACAACATTATAAAATCTACAATTCAGCACCTGGAGGAGAACCACCAGGAGCATCTTAAGCACGGCAAAGTAGACTTTCTTTGTATTGGTAAGAAAGGGGCGGACTACTTAAAGAAAAGGTATACTGATGGCTATTTTTACAAGGATTATATTTCCTTGATAGAAAAGTATGATTACGAGAGCATTAAAGCGCTTGGCGAGTACCTTATGCGTTCATTCTCAGATGGCACATACGATCTTGTAGAAGTTGTTTATGGCCAATTCAAGAATGCTGCCTTGCAGATTCCTACTATCGAGCAATATTTGCCTGTCGAAAAATTGGAAGAAGAGGGGGCAAGTGAGACAAAAGCGGATTATATATTTGAGCCGAATCAGGATGAATTGCTGAATGAACTTGTTCCAAAGATTCTTATTTCGCAGCTACAGCGGTATATTTTGGATACAAGCGCCTCTGAACATGGTGCGAGGATGACCGCCATGGATCAGGCTACAGAAAATGCCAATGATCTAATCAAAGAATTGAAAATCACCTATAACAAAGCCAGACAAGAGGCGATTACCAAAGAGATTTCAGAAATTGTTGGTGGTGCGGCTGCACTTGAGGGGTAGACCAGTTACAGCTAAAGAAATTATTGCCGCAGCAAACTTTTTAGTTTGTTGCGGCTTTTTAATATAAAATAGTCGAATTGGGAATTGAATTGAATTATAAAACATTTGGACAAGGAGAACCGCTGATCATTTTGCACGGACTGTTTGGTATGTTGGATAACTGGAAAAGTTTTGCCCGTCGATTAGAGAATGATTATTTGGTAATCACGGTGGATTTAAGGAATCATGGTAAATCACCCAGAGACGAAGAGCACAACTATCGTGTCATGGCGGAGGACATTTCAGAATTCCTGGATCGAAATTTCTTATTTGAAGCTCATGTTCTGGGGCATTCCATGGGTGCCAAGGTAGCTATGTATCTCGCTCTTGAATACAGCGGTAAGGTAAAATCTCTTATTGCTGCTGATATGGGAGTTAAGCAATACCCGGGAGGACATGAATATATCCTGGAGACCCTCAGCAAAACACCCGTGGCAAAAGCGAAGTCAAGGAAAGAATTACACGATTTTCTGAAAGAGCGCTTAGAGCTTGAAAGTATTGTCCAATTTCTCATGAAAAATCTAAAAAGAAACAAAGAAGATGGTGGTTTTGAATGGAAGTTTCAGTTGGATGTCTTGAGAAATTGTTATTCTGAGATACTTGCACCTGTTCAGAGTACACATACGTTTTCCGGACCGACATCGTTCCTAATGGGTGGCGCATCGCATTATCTTTCAGAGGGTGATTTGCCTGATATAAGACGCTTTTTTCCTGAAGCACGCCTAGAGATAATTCCAGGCGCGGGACACTGGATACATGCCGATGCCCCCGAGCAAACCGAGGAGCTTGTCCGTGCTCACTTAGAGCGAGCCATCAATGAGCGTCCAGACTTTTAAATGAATGCATTATGCAAAAGAATAAGTTGATCGTCTTGCAGTTCGTCCTGATTATAGGCTTGACTGTATTGACGGGTTTCACCTACCAGACAGGGGGTAAGTATTTTGAGATCAGCAAGAATCTTGAAATATTCACGACAGTATTCAAAGAGATCAATACCCATTATGTAGATGACCTCGACCCGGGAAGTTTAATGGAAAAGGGAATCGATGCCATGTTGAGCTCTCTGGATCCTTACACGGTATATTATTCTGAATCGGAAATAGAATCTTATCGCTTCAAGCAGGAGGGCAATTTCAGTGGTATTGGTGCCCGCATCAAATTGAGTGGCGATTTTCCGGTCATCGTAGAAGTCTACGATGATGGACCTGCCGACAAGGCCGGACTCAAGGCAGGGGATGAAATTTTAGAAGTGGATGGCAGATCGACGCAGGGCAAAGATGCCCAGGAAATGGACAATGTTTTACAGGGTTTTTCCGGAACTGAGGTCAATTTGAGGGTAAAAGATTTCCTGACAGATGAAACGTCTGGGGTATCAGTGGTTCGAGATGAATTGTCCATTAATAATGTGCCACATTTTGAAATGCTGGAAGGAAATGTTGCCTATGCGAACTTATCTACCTTCACCCAAAATGCAGCGGCAAATGTCCGAAAAGCATATCGGCAGATGTCCAGTGGTGAGCAAGATGTGAAAGGATATATTCTCGATTTGCGGGGAAACGGCGGGGGATTATTACATGAGGCTGTCGAGCTGTGTAATTTGTTCCTGCCCAAAAATATCCTGATTGTAACGACCAAGAGCAAAGTAATTGATTGGGATCAATCATACAGTACCAGGAGGGAAGCCATGGATATGAAAACGCCTCTTGTGATACTCGTTGATGATCACTCTGCCTCTGCCTCAGAAATTGTCTCAGGCACTATTCAGGATTATGATCGCGGAGTGATTATCGGGCAAAGAACCTATGGCAAGGGATTGGTCCAACGTCACCGAGACCTCGGCTACAATGCCAAAATGAAATTAACTATATCGGAATATTATATTCCCAGCGGTCGCTGTATTCAGGCAGTAAGTTACGATGAAAATGGTCAACCTATAGCTGTCCCGGAAAGTGAGCGCAACAGCTTCAGAACTAAGAATGGAAGAACAGTACAGGATGGTGGTGGAGTAATGCCGGACGTTGTTTTGGAAACCTCCAATGCAAGGGAGTTGATAGACGCCCTTGTGGAAGATTTACATATTTTTCACTTTGTCAATCAGTATTTGCGTGAGAAGAAGATTAGTTTGGAAGAGCCGAGGTACGATTTTGAGGATGTTGAGGCTTTTACACAGTTTATTGAAAACAGGGCATTTACATCAGATCATGAGCTCAAGAAGCAGCTTAGGGCCTCCAAAGCCTTGGCTGTGGAATCCGGCGACACTATCATGGTTAACGAATTGAACAATATTATTGCGGAGAGAAAGGCACGTGATCTACAATTAATTGAATCAGAGAAAGAGGCGGTAGTGAGAGAAATTGAAAAAGAAGTGATCAGTCGGTTTTTTAATCAAAAGGGAAAAATTGAGTCCGGGCTGCGAATGGACGAAGAAGTGCTGCGTGCAAAGGAAATCCTTTTGAATAAAGAGCAATACAACAAGATACTCCTTGCCGAATGAGCAGTTATTTGCTCCATATACACAGTGGTCATCGAGTCTGTTCAGTAGCTGCTTCTAAGGACGACTGTATCTTATTTTACCAGGAAAGTGATGAGAGCAGGAGCCACCATCAATTGTTGCCTTTGATGGTCCAAAGGGCGCTTAGAGCAGTTGATGATTCAATAGACGGCGTGCATCTATATCAGGGGCCCGGTTCTTACACCGGATTGCGCATCGGGTTCAGTATTGTCAAGGGCTTATGTTTCGGTCTTGGAGTGCCTTTAATCTGCTCCGATGCAGGAGAGCTATATTTTCATCAGTTTATGGAGCGCTCTTTTTCTCAAGCTTATTGTCTGTCCGTCTATCATGCCCGAAAGAACGAGGTATATGCTTGCTGGTATCATAGGGCGCGTGGTGCTCTGTGGTCAGAGATGCGCTCCATGTTTATCGGCGAGCAAGAAAGAGGAGCATCTATTAGTATCCAAAAAATGCAAGAGACCGCAGTCATAGGTAATGCGGCCAATCTATTTTTTCAGGACTTTCCCGACCTAAAGGTTGCACTACCCCTGGAGCTCAGTGCTTGCGAAATGACAGGTGTAGGCTATAAGAAATGGCAAAACAAGGACTTTACCCCTTTAGAAATGGCAAAACCGTTATATTTAAAGCCACCACATATCAATAAACGTAAGAAAAATCTTTTATAAGCGTAAATGTCAGGCTTAGAGTAAGAATATATGTGAAGAAGAAATACTTAGAATGTAAAAGTTTGGAACAGTTTTAGTAGTAAGGAGCACAGATAGCAAACAAATACTGAGAAATGAAAAAGGAGAATAGAGATTCTATCATTTTGAAAAAAGGCAAGAAGGAAATTGAACTGGATTATTCCGAGTTGCGTAAAGCTGTCCTTGTGCTTCGTGCTGTAAACCATGATTTGAGACAAAGTATCATTTCACTTTTGGAGAAACACCCAAAGTTGACTGTGACAGATATCTATATCAAATTGAGGTTGGAACAATCTGTAGCTTCTCAACATTTGGCCATTCTAAGAAGGGCCGGTGTGGTGAAGACCGAGCGACAAGGTAAATACATATACTACTCACTGGATAAAGAGAGACTTTCTCAAATCTCCAGGTTGGTAGATGAATTGGCTTCGTAATATATTATATAGGAATAAAAATACCTCCCCCCTTTTTTACATGACGCGCATAAAGACTCAGACACTACTGAGCCCTAAGTGATTTCATATTAATATTTCTTTTAATATTTTGATTTTCTAATCAATCTTTCCATCTTTGTACATATTAGAAATTTATCTTATATGATAAAATGAAGAGGACCAGAGTTGAGATCAATCAAGACAAGCTCCAGGTCTCTTCTGAAATTCTTAGAGCCTTGGCTCACCCACTCAGAATTAAAATTCTGGGATTTATTGATCAGCACGACGAACTTAATGTAAACAAGATTTACAACACGCTCCGTTTGGAGCAATCCATCACTTCTCAGCATTTGCGGATTATGAGAAATGCTGGAATTGTTCACGCTAAGCGGGATGGCAAATACATGTATTATAGCATCAATTATGATAAAATTGAGCAAGTAGTACATGCTGTCAACCGGTTTTTGGCTCAGGCAGAGCAGGAGAGTTGATCAAAGAGGGCTAGATAGAACTTACGGGAGAAACAAATTTACGGAGCAAACAAACAAAAGACGGTCGTCAGGCATCGGCTAGAGGAGCATCATCAGCAGATGTTGTTCCCTGGCCACCTGTCACCTCATCGGCCGCATCGTCGTCGGAAAATTGCTGGTGCAGCAGAAAAAGGACGATGCCTACAGAAATGGCAGAATCGGCTATATTAAAAACCGGTCTGAAAAATTCAAAATATTCCCCACCCCAGAAGGGAATCCATGCAGGCAATATGCCGCGGTAAAGCGGAAAATAAAACATATCTACCACTTTGCCTTGAAGTAAGGGTGCATATCCACCGGAATCGGGTAGAAATTCTGCCAATCCTCCATGATAGCCCGAAGCACTGAATAAAGCGCCATAGAATACACTGTCAATGATGTTGCCCAATGCCCCGGCAATGATCAGCGCAATGCTAATGAGTAAAAGCGGTTTTGCCTTTTGACTTTGCAGGATGCTTCTCAACATATAAATAAAAACCCCTACAACAACCAATCGAAAAACGGTGAGTAAAATCTTGCCCCAGGATCCTCCAAAATGTAAGCCAAAAGCCATTCCTGGGTTTTCGACAAAGTGTATGTAAGCCCAATTCAACCCAAGAATAGAAAATTCTTCGCCAAGTTGCATATTGGTTTTAACCCAAAATTTAAGCCACTGGTCTGCAAATAAAACCAAGATGATAATGCCAACGACAATACGGGAATTTCTCACATTTAAGTTTTTGAGCTTGTAGTTTATCTCGCAAATATAGCAATTAGCATGGAGCGTGAATACGGCGTACCCAAGGTCATATCACAGCTGTTTATGGAGGCTTATTTGCCTTGCATCTGCTTTGCTTCAATCGAGAGAGTGGCGTGAGGTACTGCTTTTAGACGTTCCTTGGAAATGAGTTTACCTGTTAGTCGGCATAGGCCATAGGTTTTCTGCTCAATTCGCTTAAGGGCCTTTTCTAAATGACTGATGAATTTATCTGTTCGGGAGGCCATACGGCTCAGGTTCTCTGCCTCCATTGCAATGGCACTGTCGTCAAGGGATTTCAATTTATTTTCTCCATTCTCCGCCTGTTCCTTGAGTACTGATTCGCAATAGGCCAACTGCTCCCGGGCTTTGGCGAGTTTCTCCTCAATAATTGCCTTGAATTCCTTTAAATCTTCATCAGAATATTGGTTTTTATTGCCGGTAGTATTCATAATTCATGGTTTTATGTATCCATAAACCACAAAAGTTTCAAAAAAATTCTACCGCGGGCTACATTTTTTATGAAGTTTTCCCCTAGTCTGCTGACTCTTCAGAAGGAAGCGCCTGGTTGCGTCTCAGAGGGTTTTCGTGATTTTTAAGATATTCTGTTCTGTTTCGTGCAGCATCCATGGCCATGAAATAGGCGGACAGGAATGAAGAGGGGTCCGCTGCATTTTTACCCGCAATATCGTAACCTGTTCCATGATCCGGTGAGCTTCGGATGATCGGTAAACCGCAGGTCATGTTTACCCCTTTGCCAAAAGAGGCCATCTTAAAGGGAATGAGTCCCTGGTCGTGATAAGCCGCCATGATGGCATCAAATTTTTTGTAACTCAGACTACCGAAAAACCCATCTGCCGGGTAGGGACCAAATACCAGTTCTCCTTCTTTTTTCAACTCTGCAACCGCAGGCTTAGTAATGCGTTCGTCTTCGTCGCCGATGGCTCCATTATCTCCGGCATGGGGTTGAATGCCAAGTACAGCAATACGTGGTTTATCTATTCCGTGATCCATACGTAAAGTGGAGTTAAGGAGCTTGATTTGGGAGATCAGTTTTTCTTTGGAAGATACAGAGCTCACATTCTGAACGGGAATATGACCTGAAGACAGAGAAACTTTCATTTCTTCCGAGCACATCATCATAAGTACCTGCTCCACCTGGCAACGATCCCTGAGGTACTCGGTATGGCCTATGTAGCGAAATCCGGCGAGCGACATAGCATGTTTGTTGATTGGTGCGGTCACCATACAATCTATTTTTCCATCGAGGGCATCGTTGGTACAAGCCTCCAGAGCCATGGCTGCATAGCTGCCCGACTCCCTGGTCGCTTCTCCCAACTGTATATTTACTGCTTCGTTCCAGCAATTGAGAATATTGATTCGGTCATCACTTGCCTGTGAAGCCTCTTTAATGTTTTGAGATCTAAAATTTTCCGGCTCCACAATATTTTTGTGATATGAAATAATTTTGGAAGAACCGTAGATGATAGGAATGGAGTGATTCAACAATCTGGTATCATTGAGGGCTTTAATGATGACCTCCATGCCTATACCGTTGATATCTCCACAAGTGATCCCTACTTTTAGTTTTCTCATACGAAAAAGCTGTTTATTTCAAATGTATAAAGGTACCTTAAAGTTAAAAGGAATGCTTATTCGACAAACTTCCATTCAAATCAATTGTCAATGTTGAGAGCTAGTCGAAAGCTAAAGAAAGATTGTTTAAATTGTTTTTGACTCTAATAATTGATGCCTTGTTGTGAGAAAAAAAGTAGAGATGGTTTTTAAGGAGAAGCAATATTTTACGCAATGGTGGCTCTGGTTAATCTTATTGGCGGCCACTACCCCGCTATTCCTCATGGCACTTTATAAAGGACCTGTTCTCGGCCACGCAAGTCAGTACTCCACTGTGGAGTTTCTTGTCATTTTAGCTTGTTGTATTTTACCTTTTGTTTTTTTGAAATTGATTTACCTGGAAACAAAATTCGATGAGCAGGGTATTCAGCTGCGTTTTTTCCCCTTCATCAAAAAATCATGGCGTTGGTCAGAAATGAAGAAAATGGACATGGTGAATTATGGCTTTGTGGGGGGGTGGGGCATTCGCTTGTGGACAGAATACGGCCATGTTTATAATGTAAAAGGCGATGAGGGATTGGCTTTTGAACTGAAGAACGGTAAGAGATACCTGGTGGGGACCCAGAGGAAGGAAGAGCTTCAAGGTTTCCTAAATGGTATTAAAGGGAATGACAATTTTTCTTAGTCTGCTAACAAGCCAAAGTCAATGCAGCACCCGGACCTCATCTTCTCTTACAAATTGTATATGCTTTTGATCCGTTTTTTCGGATATGTCCAGACTGCCGTTTTCTAATTTGAGCACTCCCCTTGGACAGACGGCAGCACAGATGCCACAGCCTACACAAGAAGCTCTTACAATGTTTTGCCCTTTTTGAGCGTAAGCGCGTACATCGATCCCCATTTCACAATAGGTGGAGCAATTCCCACAGGAAATGCACTGTCCTCCGTTGGTCGTAATTCTAAATCTCGAAAAGAATTTTTGTTGAATGCCCAGGATGGCTGCCATTGGACAACCGAACCTGCACCAAACCCGATTGCCCAATAAAGGATAAAATCCTACACCAACAACGCCCGAAAAGGCAGCCCCGATGAGGAATCCGTACCACTTGCGCAAGGGACCAGATATATCTGCCACGTACAGCGTATTAAATCCCGAAAAATGAGACACCAGCAAAACAACCATGAGAAAGACACCAATTCCGGTACTAAGCCATTTGGCCTTCTGATCCAACTCCCTGAAACGATAGCTATCCAGCCACATCCACATTAAAAGAGTGGTACCAGAAATAGAAACGAATATCACGAAAAAGTTGCGAGACAGCAGGATGTTGGTAGCTTCGTTGGTGAAGAAGGAATACAATACACCAAGGGTCATCACCACAACGAATACCAAAACTCCATGCACGAGCCACCGCTCTATTTTCCAGGCCTGAATCGATTTATCTGACAGGTGGCGGAAGGGATCTCCTGCAGTTTCGGCAAGCCCCCCACAGCCGCAAACCCAGGAACAATACCATCTCTTTCCATAAAAGTAGGTAAGCATGGGTGAGACAATAAATATCATGGCTACCCCCCAAACAAGCATGCATATCCCTAGAGTACCACTACTCATCATTTGTTTGATATTCCACCCATCGAAAAAGTAATAATTCAACGGCCACATATTCTTAAAGTCATTATAGGGCAAGTCCATCGCCAGGAGGAATTCTGGTAGAAGGAAGGCGAAAGCCAATTGAAAGAACATGACTGATATGGTTCTCCATATTTGGTATTTATTATGGCGATATTTATAGAGAAATTTCCCACCAAAAATCAAAATAGCAAGGGTGTAGAGCGTGCCGTACACAAACCACTGAGAGGCAGGTTTGCCTTTCAGTGCCTGGCTCAGTGGATCAAAAACTGCGACCAAGCCGGTATTTTCACCAGTCTGACCTGTGCCTAAACCAAGTGTCTCCGGGTACCAGTACAACAACACGTAGAATCCAGTCAAAACAATTCCCAATACCCAGGCTGCCGCTCCTCTATTTGTCAACTGGTAAAACCAAACGCCATTGTTTTTAATGCCGGGATCACTGTCGCTATAAACAGCATAAGCATAAATGAGGACACCCAGAGAAGCTGATCCCAGAATAAACCAAAAATGGATATTTGGCGATAGGAGTATATGACCCGAGACCCCTGTAAGAATCAGTAGGATAGAAAAAGCACCAACAGCTAAGCCCAATTTCTGTAAACCACTCAACTTAAATTGTTGCGGGTTGCTGGGCGCCATGGATTCCATGCCCTGGGAAGAAGTAGTACTCATATGAGGTCAATTTTTAAAAAATTCTAAGACGCGGTTCAGTCTTCTGTCGCTTTTCTGTGAAATCCTCTGTCCAGTTAGTTTTTGATATTTAGCCCGCAAGGATTCTTCATATGATTTGTAGAGCTCAGGATCAAAGGCTGCCAATTCAAGATGTGACAGCACTTCTTCCACCGAAGTGCCGTGGTGGATCCATCTCTCACAAATCTGATGTCTGAACCGAATACCCATGAGGTTAAAGCCCAGAACGCTCTTATCCTTTTGATTGAAATTGATGCGTACGGACTTTTTGCCGGAGTCGTCCTGCCAAAATAAGGATTGCATATGATCCGGTAAATCGACCGGCACGTTTCCGTAAACCTGGTACTCAATGTTGAAGAATTTTGCAGAATTGAACCAAATACCAGGATTGTAGTCTAGTGGATTAACGGGATTGAGGATATTGTGAGCAACAAGTTCACCCATCATTCGGCCGGTGTACCAAATGGCCTCTATTCCCCTTCTTCCATCATTTGGATGGCGCTGTTGTGCACAGTCTCCTATAGCATACACATCTTGGATGTTTGTTAATAGTGTCTTATCGACGAGAATTCCTTTTTCTATTTCTAATTGACTTTCTTTTAAAAAACCCACGTTGGGATGAACCCCGGCAGTGAGGCCTACAAAGCCACAATGAATTTTTTGACCCTCCTTTGTTGTAATACTACCAACCGCCCCCTGACCATTATCCTCTATTTTATCGAGCTCTGTCTCGAGTCTAAGATCAATATTATGGTCCAGGATTTCATTATTGACCATTTCTGATTCTTCTTGGGGCAGCACATGGTCCCAATAACTTTTTTCTCGAACAAGGAAGCTTACTGAAATATTTCTACTGTGAAACATTTCAGCCATTTCAATTCCTATTAAGCCACCGCCGACAATGACGGCTCTTTCTAATTTGTTTGAGTACTTATCCATGGTTTCCAGGTCTTGAAGGCTGTATAACCCACCAACACCATTTAGGTCTTGACCCGGCCAACCAAATTTATTTGAAGCTGAGCCCAGAGCAAGAACTAATTTGTCATAGTTCATAGCTGGTCGATCTGAGGCAAACGAAAGTGCTTTTGAGCTAAAATCTACTTCTGAAACATGGTCTTGAATCAATTTTATTCTATTCTTTTCCCAAAAATCCGCTTCATAGGGCTGGGTGTTTTTTAAAGTCATGTGTCCCATGTAGATATACATCAAAGCTGTTCGGGAATAAAAGAACTTTGACTCTGAAGAAATGACTGTGATATCGTGATCACTACTTTTCCTCAAGTGTCTGGCTGCAGTTATACCACTTATTCCATTTCCAATTATGACTATTCTCATCTCGATCTATAAATTAATTCCAACTACAGGCATAGCTTAAAATATCAATAAATAGGAATTGCGGCAGAGCATTCTTTTGTAAATCACTAAATCATCAAATAAGCTGCTGAGCTAGGAAAGGTATGATTTTTTTTAGTTGGTCTAAGCTATAATTTAGATCAATGGGTATGATTGTCCATATTGTGACAGAAGATTATAAGCTTGAGAATTAATTCGAAGAACTGAAAATCTTAACACCTTTTGTATATTCGCAGATTAGCGAAATTTCTCAGCGGTCATCACTTCGTTTTTATTATGCAAAAGGTCATTAACGGAATCCAACAAATAGGTGTAGGCGTACGCGATGCGGAAGAAGCCTTTCGGTGGTATGCCCAACATTTGGGAGCAGACGTCAAAGTTTTTGATGATGACAGCAAGGCGGTAGATATGGCACCCTATATGGGTGGTGAAGCCCGTAGCAAGCGAGCATTGATGGCCATCAATATGCAGGGCGGCAGCGGATATGAGATTTGGCAATACACCAATCGTGAGCCGAGAGAGGCTGTATTTCAAAAGCAGACAGGGGATTTGGGCATCAATTGCGGAATTATTAAATCCAGAGATATCCAGCAGAGCTATTCCCGTTTAAAAAAAGAAGGAGTAGAGATTGTGAATGGATTGGCCGAAGATCCTTCGGGAAATATCTGTTTTACTATCTCTGATCCTTACGGAAATCAATACATTGTCAAAGAATTCAACTCCTGGTTTTCGCGAAAGCAATTCGACCTCGGTGGTCTCATTGGAGCCCGCATTGGAGTAAGTGATATGGAGGCTTCTTTGGTATTGTATAAAGATATATTGGGCTACAACCAGGTTGTTTTTGATGAAACTGGTGAATTTGCTGACATTCTCGGAACGGGCAAGCAGCCAGGACAGCGTTACCGACGTGTTCTGTTGTCTCATAGCAATCAACGCATTGGTGGATTTGGTCGACTTTTTGGAAAAAGTGAATTAGAATTGATTCAGTCACTGGACAGGAAGCCAAGAAAAATATTTGAAGACAGGTGGTGGGGCGATCTTGGATTTATTCATCTCTGTTTTGATATTAGACGTATGCACGCCCTAACCCAGGAATGCGCAGAGCACAATTTTCCTTTTCGTGTATTGAGCGATGAATCATTTGGTATGGGCGATGTGAACGGCCATTTTGGTTACATTGAAGATCCGGATGGCACGCTGATTGAGTTCGTGGAAACATATAGGGTTCCTTTGATTAAAAAATTACGCCTGCACATTGATATGAGTAATCGTCATCCTGAGAAACCCTTACCCAGTTGGATGATACGCGCCTTGGCTTTGAAGCGCGTCCGTTTTTGAGCGCGCTGTCCTCAAATCCAATAAAGAAATGAATAACATAAAAAACAAGTGGGTCTGGATCACTGGAGCATCTTCCGGGCTGGGTGAGGCTATGGCTGTAGAATTTGCGCGTCAAGGGGCAAGATTGGTGTTGTCCAGCCGTCGAAAAGAGGAACTGGAGCGTGTAAAAGACAAATGCGTAGGTAGTCCTGAGGTGATTATTGAGACCATGGATGTGATAGAGCACGATGAAATGCCCAAGAAGGTGGAAAGGGTGTTGGGCCTCACTGGCCATGTAGATATTTTGATTAACAGTGCCGGTATTTCACAACGCAGCCTGGTTAAGGACACCGATTTTGAAGTCGACAAACGTATCATTGACATCAATTTTCTAGGAACGGTGGCCATCAGTAAGGCAATCCTGCCACATTTCATTGAGCGTAACAGTGGTCAATTTGTGGCCATTTCCAGTGTGACAGGAAAGCTGGGAACCCCTTTGAGATCGAGTTATGCGGCCTCAAAACACGCCTTGCACGGTTTTTTTGATTCTCTCCGGGCAGAAATGCACGATACAGGTATTGATGTAACCCTGATATGTCCGGGCTACATCAAAACTAACATTTCGATCAATGCTGTAACAGGTGATGGTTCTCCTCAAAATAAAATGGACGAAAAACAGGCCAAAGGAATGTTACCCGACACCTTTGCCAGTAAGGCAGTACGTGGTATTGCCCGTAAAAGAAGAGAAATGTATATCGGGGGAACGGAAACTCTGGGTATTTACATCAAACGTTTTTTTCCAGGCTTGTTGGCTAAAATTATTACCCGGGTAAATGTCACCTGAGCTTATTATTTGGAATGCCTCTTGATAAAATCACGGACATTTCTTATCTTTCGAGATCATAGGTTACAAAACAAAACACATGAAAAGAATATTTACCTCTCTTTCCATACTGATCATCTTATCGTCTGCCCTTCAAGCACAGTCGATTTCTGTAGAGGATGAAACCCTGGCACTGCAGTCGGATGATCTGACTATGTTTGAATACGTGGTCGAAAGCAAATTACAAAACAATACGGCTCAAGACGTCGAATATGTTTGGCGTAAAAATTTCATCAATTGTGTGGAAGGTTGGACTGTGAGCATGTGTATTGGAGAGCTGTGTTATGCACCGTGGGTGGATACAAAGGATGAAACGCTCGATGAGCCTGAGGGCAAATGGAGCTTACATTTGGCTGATACAGATGGCGAAACCGGAACTTGCGATGTTTGTGTTGATTTTTGGGCTATTGGTGATTCAGATACTTTGACGACCTGTGCATTATTTGAAATAGGTACTACCTCAAATGAGGAAGCAGATGTTCTGAACGTGAGTTTTTACCCCAATCCAGTAACGGACGTTTTAAATGTTGAAGTTGACCGCGAGATAGAAATTGTCATTAACAATGCACTTGGTCAAATTCAGGAAAGAAGAATTCTAAATGTCGGACGACACACAGTATTGATGGACCAACTGAAAAGAGGTCTTTACACCATCAGTTTTGTTGTTGATGGTAAAGTTCATTTGACAAGGCAGTTAATAAAGAAGTAAAATTATCCAACAGATAAAAAACTTGAAGGGTAGATCATGGTGATCTGCCCTTTTTCGATTATTAGTCTGCAGGGTATTCGGCAAAATTCCGAGGAGTTTCATAAAGGCGCACGCGCAGGTCAAATTTGTCATCTAGTTTTTCTCTAAGAATTTTCCAGATAACGTAGACGATGTTTTCTACAGAAGTCATCAGGTCCTTGAATTCAGGACAGTCTAGATTGAGGTTTTTGTGGTCAAAACGGTCTTCTATTTCCTCTTTGATGATATCTTTTAATTCCTTTAGGTTGATGATCATTCCGGTGACCGGGTCGACTTCTCCACTTAAGCGCACCTCTATTTCATAGTTGTGTCCGTGAAAATTGGGGTTGGCGCACTTTCCGAATAATTCAAAATTTTTTTCCTGGCTCCATTCCTTGACATACAGCTGATGGGCTGCGTTGAAATGAGCTGTTCTTATGATCGCTGCTCTCATGTTAATTTATCCTACTTTTGTAATTGAGGAGAATCTTCCATTTATAGGATGCAATAATAGTATAAAATGAACTTTCAAAGCGATTTGTTCTCTGAAATGGCCAAGATATGTGCGCGAGGCAGGTGGCCGTCCACATCCATTCTACTTGGGTCTGAGGGATATGGTCCTTTGCTGTTGTTTCGGGACCTGGGCAAAGCTTTATTGTGTAAAGAGGCTCAAGAGGGGTTTTGTGATCAATGTCGCGATTGTAAGCGTATGAACCAGTGGTCTCACCCCAATGTCTTGTTAGAGTTCCCCATGTATGGGAGCAAGGAGTCGGACAGTTATTCAAAAGAATGGCGCGAATGGGTTATTCAGGAACCGTTTGGCAATGCAGTAGATTGGATGCAGCAATTGCAGCAACCTACCTCAAGACCCAACTACAGCGCTAAGAGTTGCCGTAATATGATAGATAAGCTTGGCCTGGCAAACTTTGAGAAGAATCACCGTATTCTTTTTTTATGGGAGGCAGATTACCTTGGAAAGGAAGGCAATATCCTACTGAAAACCATTGAGGAGCCTCCTGAAGACACTTTTGTGGTTTTGACCAGCAGGAGGGAAGAACAGTTGTTAAATACGATACGCTCCAGGGCACAGACCTTCAGGATGACGCGCATATCAGAGGATAGCCTGGCAGAATACCTGGAGAAAGAAAAAGCTTTGCCTTCAGATCAAGCCCGCCACCTGGCCTTTCTGGCAGATGGTTCGGTGAGAGAAGCTTCCTTTTGGGCGGATCAGTCAGTCAGTGAATCCGCCAGCTATTTTGTCAATTTTATGCGCCATGCCTACAAGGGTGATCCTTATGAGTTAAAGAAAATTACCGAGGAGGCGGCCCGTAACGGCAAGAATTACATTGAGTCCTCGTTTGAATTTGGGCTCAAGTACATAGAAGCTATGTTGAGGTTCAATTATGAAGGAAGGGAGGGAAGTATACACCTCGAAGACGATATAAAACTGTCTGCTAAAAAATTGTCCGCCATCATGGATTTGACTAAATTGGATAAATTAAAAAGGCTCATCGAGGACTTGATCCTGGGAATTCAGCGCAATGCCAATAAGAAGCTGATCCTCTATCAAACAGCGCTCGATGTCAATTATATACTGAGGAGAAAATAATAGATTATGGGGTGTTCCAGCTGCGCATCTTCCAAAAATGGAAAACCAGCAGGGTGCAAGAGCAATGGCTCTTGCCAAAATGGAGGATGCAACAAATTGAATACATTTGACTGGCTAAGCCAGTATAACATACACGAACCTGATGAATTCCGGGTCGTTGAGATCAGTTTTAAGAACGGTGTCAGGAAAGATTTTTACTACAATCCGCCATACCTGGATGCGTCAACCGGTGACCTGGTAACCGTAGAGGCCGATGGTGGCTTTAATGTAGGGGTTATTAGTTTGTCGGGAGAGCTCACACGGCTTCAAATGAAGAAAAAGCGGGTCAAAGAAGACAAGCGCCTCCCCAAAATTCTTCGCATCGCCACTGAACAGGATATCAAATCCCTTGAAGAAGCCCGGGCCCTTGAGCGAAATACCATGATCCGATCCAGGGCTATTTCGCGCTCCTTGAAGTTGGAAATGAAAATTGGAGAGGTAGAATACCAGGCCGATAAACGCAAGGCCACTTTCTATTACATCGCAGACGGACGAGTAGACTTTCGTGAATTGATCCGTCACTACGCGCGAGAATTTCGCATCAAAGTAGATATGAGGCAAATTGGTTCCCGCCAGGAATCGGGGCTGATTGGTGGCCTCGGAAGTTGTGGCAGGGAGTTGTGCTGCTCCACCTGGTTGACGAATTTTAAATCTGTCTCTACTTCAGCTGCGAGGTATCAAAATCTGGCCATCAACCAGTCCAAACTTTCAGGGCAGTGCGGCAGGTTGAAATGTTGCCTCAATTACGAGCTCGATACCTATCTAGATGCCTTGAGTAAATTTCCGCGCAGGGCAAATACTTTGGAGGCCCAAAATGGTCAGGCCAAACTGGTCAAAAAGGATATTTTTAAAGGCCTAATGTATTACTCCTTCAATCAGGACGGTTTTCGCAGCCGATTGTATGCGCTCGAGATTGATACGGTGAAGGATATCATATCCATGAATAAGCGCGGTGAAAAGCCGGAGGACTTCCAAAGTCTGGACATCTATTATCAATCAGAAATGGAATCACAGGATCTGGATTTTGCGGACATCAACGAGGTGATAGAATTACCTGCAGAAAAACGCAAAAAGACCAAGAAAAAGAAAAATTGGTCTGGCCAGAAGAAGAATAAAGCTCGTGGGGACAAAAAAAAGCCAAAAAATCGCAATAAAAAGAAGGATTGACCCGGTTAAGCATAAGTATAAAGTTTTGTAACAGAGATTATCCAAGTATTTTTACGAAAAGAAATTTTTTGCCATGGATTATGATGTAGTTGTGATAGGATCAGGCCCGGGTGGATATGTAGCTGCCATTCGTTGTGCTCAATTGGGTATGAAAACAGCCATTGTCGAGAAAGAATACCTGGGAGGAACATGCCTCAATGTCGGTTGTATTCCCTCCAAAGCTCTCCTGGATTCAACAGAGCACTTCCACAATGCCCAGTCGACATTTGAGACCCACGGTATCAAGCTCAAGAATTTGGAAGTAGACATGCCCCAAATGATTAAGCGCAAGGCTGAAGTGGTCGAGCAAAATGTACAGGGCGTTGAATTTCTCATGAAGAAAAATAAAATTGATGTCCATTGGGGATGGGGAAGTTTCAAGGATGATCATACCATTCTCATTAAGAACGACGAAGGAGACAAGGAAATCACGGCGGAAAAAGTCATTATAGCTACGGGCTCCAAACCAAATTTGCCCGAAATGTTCAATTATGATGGCAAGCGTGTCATTTCATCGGATGAGGCAATTGAAATAAAGAAAGTTCCTAAGAAAATGGTCGTAGTGGGTGGCGGCTATATCGGCCTGGAAATGGGGTCTGTTTTTGCCCGCCTGGGTACGGAGGTTCATATAATCGAATACGCCCCAAGGGTCATTCCGGCGATGGATGCTGATTGTAGTAAAACGATCACCAAGGCCATGAAAAAGCTGGGGATAAAATTCCATACCAACTGGGGGGTTACGGATGTAAAGGCAACGTCAAGGTCTGTCACGGTCACCGCGAAAAACAACAAGAAAGATGAAACTCAGGAGTTTAAGGCCGACTATTGCCTTGTGGCAATTGGTCGGGTGCCATACACTGAAGGATTGGGTTTGGAAAACATAGGCTTAAAGACAGACGATCGTGGGAAGATAGAGGTAAACGAGCATTTGCAAACAGCAAAATCCCACATCTATGCTTTGGGTGATGTCGTCCGGGGAGCTATGTTGGCGCACAAGGCCGAAGATGAAGGTGTTTTTGTCGCTGAGAAAATGGATGGTCAAAAACCGCATATCAATTACAAGCTGATACCGGGTGTGGTCTATACCTGGCCTGAGATTGCCTCCGTAGGGCATACAGAAGAAGAGCTAAAGGAACAAGGTATCCCTTACAAAAAAGGTAAATTTCCATACATGGCATTGGGCAGAGCTCGCGCAAGTATGGATACAGAAGGTATGGTCAAAATCCTTGCTCATGAAGAAACCGATGAGGTTCTGGGCATGCATATTGTTGGCGCCCGGGCTGCTGATATGATTGCCGAAGGGGTGGCAGTGATGGAGTACCGGGGTTCCGCAGAGGACATTGCCATGTTCAGCCATGCGCACCCGACCTATACCGAGGCCATTAAAGAGGCGGCTTTGGATGCTACAGGGGGCAGGTCTTTGCACAGTTAATCCGGAATTTTGATTTCAATGGTGTTGTTGGGTGATTCTTGCAGGCCTATATATTGGCGACAAAATTGGGCCAACGCCTCATGTATTCGATGAATGCATCACTAAGCCCCTCATTTCTCAAATAATCAGGATGCACCGGTGTATCAATCGCTTTGAAATAGGCATCTTCTATCACTTTTTGTGGAAAGTCGTGATGTAAGATAGCAGCCCTGCCTATGGTCGCAAAGTCAACGCCGGCATCAATGACCTTTCTGACATCTTCACCGCTTTGTATCTTCCCTGCAACCGTCAATTTCGTATTTCCTCTGTTAATTTTCGTAAAGTGCTCCAGTAAACTGAGACGGGAGTAACGAGGATCTTCGGCATACTTAAAGCTGTCCCAAAGAGAAATATCCAAAAAGTCGATGTCGTAGTCTGCACTTAATGATTTACAAACCATTTTCACTTCATCCAGGTCCATACCAAATTTTTCTGGTGAGAGTCGCACACCCAATAGAAAATTTTTCCCACAAGCATTGTTGACACCCGCAACTATCTCGAATAAAAGACGCGCTCGGTTATCGAAATTTCCACCATAATCGTCGTTTCTTTGGTTGATTTTACTGCTCAGGAACTGTGTTAATATGTAACCGTGCGCACCGTGAATTTCAACTCCGTCATAGCCACATTTTTTGGCCCTTATCGCGGCCTCAATAAAATCCTGTCTGAGCTTATTGATTTCATGTAGAGATAATGCCCTGGCGCCATATTTTGAGGAAGCTGACGGGCAAACAGGTTTTTGTTTAATCAAGTCAACCGGCGAACGCATTCCGGCGTGATGAAGCTGAATGACGGCAAGAGCCTGATGTGAATGGATGTTTTGAACAAGTCGCTTATGACCATCGATTAAATGGTCTGAATAAATACCTAATTGTCCAGGAAATCCCTTGCCAATTTCCTGTACGTGGGAGGCACAGGTCATTACCATCCCAAATTGGCCCTGCGCGCGGAGCGTGAGCCAGCGCAATTCCTCTTCCGATAAGGACCCGTCTTCGTGGCTTTGGGTATTGGTCATGGGAGCAAGCATGAACCTATTTTTCATGACAGCTCCGCAGTGAAACTTTACAGGAGAATTGAGCTGAAGCTGCTCAGACATACAAGTTTATTTTGTTGAGGATATTCAAAATGAAAAGATCGCAAATTTAATGCTCTTCTATCACGGATCCTAAATCAGAATTGGAAATAGATGAACTGTTGTTCCGAGGCTTGAACGGTCGTACGAACAAAAAGCATGGGTCCCCAAGCTTGATTATTGAATTTAATCCTAATTTTCAGTAATCTATTCATGACCAAATATGCATCGGTGTTGGAATTTTCAGTATTCCCCCTGCTATGTGCTTCTAAAGAGGAAGCTGAGCTTTGAATTGATGTATGTCAACTAAATCTATTCTTCTTTTAACGACATTTCTTCATAAGCTTTCAGGCACTGCTCTAAAGGAAGTCCGTTCTCATGAATGCAGAGGCAAAATGTATATCCGATGCTTTCTTTCTCAGTCCCCTCAAACTGTTTATGGCAATCTGAGAGTGAATTTCTAGGCATCACCTCGTAAGCAATGCTTGCCATGAAAGCAAAGAAAACGACAACAGCCAATACCAGTAAAGAAAAACCTATTGGAAATGTACGTTCCATCTTGCTGGGCTGTCTTGAGCTTTGTGGTGATTTTTTGGAAAACAAAAGTTTTAAACGGTCGTAATGCCAGATGAGAATGTACAAATTTGCCAAGACCATCAAAGGAGATGTCACGAAGGAGCCCTCGAAGCGCAAGGCAAAGGATAATATCCAAATGTTGACAATGATGGGCAGGTACAAAAGGGCACCGATAAAGACGGTCCTCGGAATAATCAAAAGCAGTGCTGCAAGCACTTGCGCCAGACCAATGAAGGTGTAGTAATAACCGGTTTGATGCAGTGCCTCTAAGTACGCTCCCATGGGGTGAAGTGAGGACAACCCACTTGCAAAACGCTCTCCCAGAATTTTGACCATGCCGGCGGCAATAAAAGCGAATGCCAGACTGCCTCTGCAAAAGAGATAAAATAAATAGTACCAGAGGTTCTTCCTGGCTAGTTCATGAAGTGCTTCAAACTTAGTGAGGAATTTACTCATGATCGTATGTATTCATTCTACCTCGGAATCACTAATGCCGTCAATCAATTCATCAATATGATTGATGATGCTTTTGCGCTTTTGCTTGGCACTTGCGATGGTCTCTTCTGTACTTTTGGGATTGGTAATCTGGTTGTTGTAATAATCCACCAGTGTCCTCATGGCATTCATTTTGGCACTCAGGTGGGTCTGTTCTACCTGCTCCTTCAAAACTTCCTGGGCTCTTTGTTGTAATTTGGCACCCTTGGCCAATTCCTTCCTGTTTCGTCTGATTTCTTCCCGGTTTTGTTTGATTTCTTCGCGCTGTAAAACGACGGTGTAAATCAAGGCAGCAAAGGCCAGCGCGGAGAACAAGGCATTCACAGCTCCGAACATATCTCCGAAAGTACCTCTCTCGGACCAGTTGTCCAGAAAGAGCACAATAAGCACGGCGGAAAGTCCCCAAATAAATATTACGAGCAGGATCAGCTGTAGAAAAAGACCGAGGCGTAGCTTCTTTTTAGTTGGCATGTTGTTTTCAGTATGAACTTCGGGGCTCGTCTTCATATCTTTATTTTAGACTGCTTTTTTACAAATGTTTTCTTCTTTTGTACGTTGCTAGATATCTTTCTGAGTATCATACATTCAATTGTTTTTGGGCGGGTCTTCTTTATTGGGCGTTGTTGATCTTTGTTCTTTTTTCATGCTTAAGCTTGGAATTTTTATGATTTCCAAGGTCGTAGAAGCCAGCTCAACTTTACCATTGGTTTTTCTTATTTCTTGTTGTATGAGTTGATTGAGCAAATGCTTTGTATGCCGCCTTTTCTTGTAATCGACGATGTATCTCAGGTTGAATTGCATCCAATTGTCCGTCATACTTATAGCCAGGGTAGGTTCCACCTGAGCGTCTTCTATATAATACTTAGCCACGACAGATTTCCACTCGGAGAGAGAGTCTTGAACATAACCGGAGAGTTCTTCTGAAGCTACCCGTATAATGATTTCCTTGGCAAGTTCCATATCTGAACCATAGCGTATAGGGATATTGAATTCATCCCAAATGAAGGGAAAATCCCGAGAGTAGTTGTAGACCGGTCCTCGAAAGACAAAGGCATTGCTCAATTTGACGATGCGACCGCTGTAATTATCGCTGCTTACCCATTCTCCAATTTCCATCATCGTAGTGTAAATACTGTCTACATCAATGACATCCCCTTTGATGCCATTGATTTCTATCCGGTCTCCCGGGTTGTACACTTTCACAAGGAAAATATAAATGGAACCGGCTATGCTTAGTATTAATTCCTGCAAAGTGATCGTGATACCTGCTGTAAACAAACCAATGGCCAGGGCGAAATCATTTACATTTCCTGTGAAATAGGATACGCTCAACAAAATTAAGATGAGATAACCCAGAACTTCTATACCTTTTTGTGACTTGTAGCGGGTCTCCGTATCGGGAAGATTTTTTCGCAGCAATCGCCTTGTGAACTGTACGAGTCCAAAGATCAGAACCACCCAAATAAAATATTTGATGATGGACATGGTGGTAGGATGCGTGATCATCCATTGTTTGATATATTCCAATACTTCCAAACTAAGCGGATTTCAAAAAATGTCTACTGTCCTTCAATTTAGAAAAAATCATCATGAAAACTTGATCCAATAGCTTTGAGTTGCAGAATACTATTTTATCATTGGAAGTTGTGTGAAACCCAGGCTACTTTCTGATGGCCAACGGCCTGATGAATCGACGTGCTTTCCAATCAGGCCATAGATGATACAAAATGTCAATCGTATTTCTATTTAAATTCTGCTATGAATGCAAGCCGGATCAAGTTGACGGGAACTATAAAAGTCAATGAACTACAACATTTCCAAATACAAGCACCATAATGATTCCTATCAAGCGATTCTAGCCCCTTTTTTGTCTGAAGAGTGTATGCAAAGTGAAGATTAAAAGACATCCCACCGCGTCGTATGAATTAGTTTTTCCTCAGGCCCTATCTATATTCAATCCAATACAAAAACGCAAGCAGTCATCCCGGATCTAAATGCATAGAGAAGGAAAATGAAACCATAACGCCAACCAATCTGTGGTGAAAACATACTTTACCAGACTAGAAAGAAGATCAAATTTTATATAAATTACCTATAGAAAGCGTGCGAACTATTGGATTCATTAGGAGCTCTCTTGATATAAGATGCTCAAATGGTATAGTTTGGATTAAGAAGTAGATATGAAAAATGCTGTTGCGCAAAAAGTCATTGAATTCCTGGATCAAACAGGGCGTTTGGCTCATTTTGCTTATAGGTTCTTCAAACAAGCATTTTCTAGGCCATTTGAATTCAAGGAGTTTCTCAGGCAATGCTTTTTAATCGGATACAACTCTCTACTGCTGGTTGCCCTGACCGGATTTATAATGGGCGTAGTTTTGGATATGCAGGTTCGGCCTACCCTGATTGATTTTGGTGCTGTATCTTATATGCCGGCACTGGTGGGTATTTCTATCGTTCGAGAGATTGGTCCAGTGGTCACAGCCTTGATTTGTTCAGGTAAAATAGGTTCCAGCATTGGGGCAGAGCTGGGCTCCATGAAAGTGACCGAACAGATTGATGCGATGGAAGTATCTGGTACCAACCCCTTTAAATATTTGGTGGTGACAAGAATTTGGGCCACGACCCTGATGTTGCCTTTGCTGGTCATATTCAGCGATGCGATTGGTCTGTGGGGAGCTTACTTAGTGGAGAGTACAAAGGGAGATGTAAGCATGACACTTTTCTTCGATAAGGTATTTCAAAATTTATACATCGGAGACATTATCCCAGCCACCGGAAAGTGCTTTTTCTTCGGTTTTGCCATTGGACTGGTCGGTTGTTACAAAGGGTATTATTCAAAGAAAGGTACGGAAGGAGTGGGAAGAGCAGCCAATTCTGCTGTAGTCGTAGCCAGTATATTGGTTTTCTTGATCGATTTTCTAGCCGTATTGGTGGCAGATATTTTTTTTGAAATTTGAACATGGTGAGTAGCACAAATAGCGTACATACTTCGGCAAGGGACTCTGGAAATTCGGGACAGTCACCTTTGATAGTCATTAATAATGTCCATAAGAGTTTTGGCACAAATCATGTACTGCGGGGATTCGACTTGAGTCTCTATCCCAATGAGAATGTGGTCATCCTTGGCAAATCAGGCTCCGGTAAATCTGTCCTGATCAAATGTCTCGTGCGCCTGGTGAATGTCGATGCGGGGGAGGTATCGGTCCTGGGAAAGTCGATTACCGATTTGGAGCAAAAGGAACTGGATATTTTGCGTACAGAGGTAGGTTTTTTATTCCAGGGAAGTGCCCTTTACGACTCTATGACAGTACGTGAGAATTTGCTTTTTCCTTTGAGAAGGCACCCGGATCGTATGCGCGGTCAAGACCCGGAAATGCTAGTTCGAAATGCCCTAAAAGATGTGGCCCTGGAGCACACCATGGATCTTATGCCTGCTGAACTTTCAGGTGGGATGAAACGAAGAGTTGCCCTTGCCAGGACGCTTATACTTCAACCAAAAATCATCCTTTATGATGAGCCTACCAGTGGCCTGGATCCCATGACCGCCAATGAGATCATTCAATTGATGCTGAAAATTCAAAGAGAACACCAAACGGCATCCCTCATCATTACACATGACATGGATTGTGCACGGGTAATTTCTAATCGTATCATCATACTTTACCAGGGCATCAACTATGCTGAAGGAACTTACGACGAATTGTCTCAATCTGATGATCCCATTGTTCGCGCATTTTTTAAAGAAGTTCAAAAACCGGATTCATGAGTAAAGAAGCCGTCAATTACTTTCGCTTAGGTCTTTTCGTCATTATCGGGCTGGCCCTGTTTACCATCGGATTGTACAATATTGGAAGCAAACGCAACATTTTTGGGTCCTCGATCCAGGTCAGCACAGTTTTCTCAAATGTCAAAGGACTAAAGCAGGGTAATAATGTGCGTTATTCAGGTATCAATATCGGTAGCGTAAAGAACATCGAGGTGATTAATGATACTACTTTGCAAGTGCAAATGCTGCTGCAGAGAAGAGTGCTGGATTTTCTGAAAAAAGATGCCGTGGCCAGTATTGGTACTGATGGACTCGTAGGGAATATGATTGTCAATATTAGCCCCGGAGAGGGCAAGGGAGCATTGATTGAGGATGGCGACACACTTGATTCTTACAGCAGTCTTGAGACAGAAGAAATGCTCAACGCCCTGGGATCTACTACAGACAATATTGCCCTTCTGACCTTGGAGTTGTTGGAGTTGATAGAAAAGGTCAATACTGGCGAAGGCAGTTTGTCCATGATGGTCAATGACAAAGACATGGCGGAGAACTTGATGGCTACCTCGCAAAGTCTCCGGATGACTTCTGCACATTTAGAAAAACTCAGTGTTCAAATGCAAAACAGTATTGAAAAAATGTCCAAAGGTAAGGGGGTATGGGGCTATCTCTCCAGGGATACTACTTTCGAGCATGATATGCAGAGCATTACAGCGGGTCTTGACAGCCTGGTCAATCGCCGTACCGAGCCCATTCTGAGCAATCTTTTGGTTTCATCTGAAAACCTTGCAGCCACAACAGCTCAGGTGAATGAAATTGTTGAAAGCATTGACCTGGAGTCCGGCTTGCTGGGCACTGTCATGAATGATAGCATTGTTGTACGCAACTTTAAAAATACCCTGGAAAATCTCGATGAAAGCATGATGAAACTCAATGAGAATATGGAGGCGGTACAACATAATTTTTTGTTCCGGAGATACTTTAAAAAGCAGCACTCTAAGGAATTGAGCGAATAGTATGAAACTTTGCTGCAAAAAAACCATGGAGACCATGGATAGCTTAGGGGTCACGGAGCCACCCATTCTTTGATCCAGCCTCCTTCTGTTTTCGTTGCTTTCATTCTCAAATGCTCGGATTTATTTAGTTGGAGCACATCCATTTCTTCCGGGATGAATTCGAGGACAGAAAAATATTGATCTTCTAAGTCCATATTCCATTCGTGGGCCTGTTCCGGACTCCCGATTAGGGTGCCCGGCGCAACTCCTGGGGTGTAAGCTCTTTTGGCGATACCCTGCACGTTGTTCCAGTGATTTCTACTCAGCTCATTTTGATGGTGAATGCATACCTTGCCCTGGCAGCGGATCTGGATTTTCTTTTTATCATGGTACATTAGTACATGAGCTTTGTAATTGTTCTTCAGTGCATCTATCTTTTGGGTACGCTTATCTGTGTAAATATAGCAATGCAAATTGTCGTCTACTTTTCTCAGTACGACCCATCTACTTTGTATTTCACCTGAATCGCCTGTACTCAGCACAATAAAGCGAAAGGGGTGCTTTTTGTCGAGGGCACCCCGGTGAATTTCGTGTTTGATATCCCTCCAGGCGTCGTCTTTGCTTTTGTTAAAATCGAGAATCATGTCAAATTATAGGTTCATTAGCTCTAATTGCAACCAAGCCCCCCGGAAAGAGTTTAATGTGTCGATGAAAACAAAGATTTGTCATACCTGCAAGAATAAAACTACAGTTGCGTATCGAATACAGGTACAAAAAGGAAAGAACTGGATATTCGTTTGTCCGGATTGTCTCAGGACACACCAGCAAGGGCAATATTACAGGTATGGCGGCACCTGGAAAGGGGCGAGGCATTGAATGCGAAATTATCTTTTTCGTAAAGCCAATATTTGTACTGTTTTCATGATTACGTTGTTTCTAAGAAAAGCATCACCAGATGGGCCATCATGTGGCCAATAAAAGCGGCTTCAAGTCCCTTTTTCCAGTACAACCAGCCGAAAATGATGCCTCCAAGGGTATTGCCCAACAGGATATAACCCAATAATGTCAGGCTAGGTTGCTCAACGGCCTGGTAAGCAATAGGGAAATGAGCGATGGCAAAAATAAGAGCTGCTACAAGGATGCCTGTCCAATAAATTTGACTTCCCCTGTTTTTTAAAATCTTATAACTCAGCCAAACCACAAAGGTCATGAGGCCAAAGCGCATCAGGATTTCTTCTGTTATTCCACCGTATAGCAATCTGACTGCGACCCCCGGCTGGATGGATCTTGACAATTCCTGAAACTCTTCTGGTAAGAAAGGACTAAAGCCCCAGCTGATCATTGTTATCAGGACGCCCGAGAGCAGTCCGCCAGCTATTCCGTAAACGGTAATCCCCTTCAGGTCTGGTTTGCTTTTGAAGCCGACTATTCTTTCCAGTATGGGTAGGGAAAGTCGAGTTTCCTGATACAACAAGGTTCCTGCTGTAACCCCCACAAGGAGCATGAGGCCCGGGTTGATCAACAGCAATAGTTGGATTTGCCAGTTGGTGAAATTTTCTTTCAAAACGGCTTCTGCTTCCGCCGGTAGGGGCAGGTCCATGGTAAGAATGGAGGCAATACCCACTAGCCCAAGGAAGAGCAAGAGTACTCCAAGAAGCAGCTTTTTTTTATCTCGTCTTTTTGTAAAGGTCTGTAGCATGGATTGTAAGATAGCGAAGAGAATGCAAATGTTCGCTGAAAACCTTTCCAGCTGAGATGGATCTAATAATTTGTAGTTGCATTTTCTTGCCGAACAAGTCAGAAGATGTTCGCTTGGCTCGGGAATGTAACCACCCCTCTAGCCAAATGAACATCTTTGACAGCTCTAGAGCAAAACAATTCTAAAGTCAATTGCGCGAGGCAGGACAAGTTTTTATACCGAAGGGAGCGTAAAGGGGGCAAAAACCTATCACGCTTGTAAGCAAAAAAACTATAGATAAAACAAGAAGAACTGTTCCGAGAAGTCCTGATATAGTACCGGTAAAGAATAGAGCGGCAATGACGAGAGCTATCAATACGCGCACTATTCTGTCTGCATTTCCCATATTCTTTTTCATGATTGCTAAAGTTTATTGATGAATTATAACTCAAATTTAAAGACAAGCAGGCAGCTGTGCAGTGACTGTAGTCACCACCTGGACAAAATTTTGATGCCCTTATCATTTAGAATAATCTTCCCTTCTTTTTCTAGTTTTTTGAGTATTCTACTGACTACTTCTCTTGCGGTGCCTAATTCGTTGGCTATTTGATTGTGGCTCATCTTAATGGCTCTACCATTTAAAAGCTCATTCTTTTTTTGCAGATGATCGTAAATTCTCTTGTCCATTTTATCGAGTAGAAGCTGTCCAATTGTGTCGAGCAATTCTGTGTAGCGCAAGTTGAATTGGTCGTAGAAAAGATGATTGAGTCTTGGGAATTCTTTCAGCCATTGAGGCAGATGTTTCACAGGCAACAATAAAATTCGAGAATCCTCTTCAGTAGTAGCAAAAACTTTGCTCGGTGTGTTGTTTAGAGCGGCATAAAAAGTCATGATGCAGCTTTGGGCAGGTTCCAAATAGTAAAGTAGCAATTCTCTTTCTGCATATCTGGAATAGACTTTAACCAGCCCTTCCAAAACAATTGGAAGTACTTTCACGTGTTGAGTCTCTCTCAGGATTTCTGTTTTGGCGGGAAAGGACACGACTTCCGATTCTTTGATAATTTTATCGAGAAGATCAGCGCCTAGAATTGACTGTAATTCTCTTTTTATACTTGTTTCTTCCATATGATCTTCTTGCATTAAGGATCTGGTTCGAGGTGTATCAATACGTGGCCAGCTTGTGGTAAACGTCTCTTGAGGTGATCTTTGAGACGATGTGTTATTTCGTGTCCTTTCCTTACAGTGAGATCGCCATTGACTCTTGCATGAAGATCAATATGGTATCGTGTTCCCGACTTCCGGATATGACATTTTTCTGTTCCTTTAATGCCCGCTACCTCCATCGATATAGTTCTGATCTCGTCTATGAGTTGGTCATATTGATGCTCGTCCATTACTTCTGCCAAAGCCGGCCTAAAGATGAAATAACTGTTGTACAAAATAAAGCCCGCTGCGACCAGTGCTGCCCAATCATCAGCTGTTTCATAACCCTCGCCAAAAATGAGCGCAATTGAAATTCCGGCAAACGCGGTAAGGGAGGTAATGGCATCGCTCCTGTGGTGCCAGGCATCCGCTTTGAGAGAAGTGCTGTGTGTTTCTATGCTTTTTTTGAGAATGAATCGATAGGAAATTTCTTTCCATATAATTATTCCACCTAAAACGATCAGTGTCCAGGGTTCCGGAGTTTCATGAGGAGATTGGATGTTTTTGATGCTTTCCAACCCAATAAAGGTGGCCGATGTGATCAAAAAAGCAACGACTATAAAAGTAATTAGCGGTTCAATTTTCCCGTGACCATAGGGGTGATTTTCGTCTGCAGGTTTTTGTGCATACTTCAAGCCCAGCAAGACCACGAAGGAGCTCACTATATCTGTCATTGACTCGATCGCGTCGGCTACGAGTGCAAAAGAATGGCCATAAACGCCGGCCAATGCTTTGACAATAGCTAAGCCTAAATTGCCAAAAATGCTAAAGTAGGTCGTGCGAATTGCTGATTTCTCTGTCTCCTTGCTCATTGAATCCTGAATGCAATGCATCGCTAAAGTAGGAATGTCATATGATTTATACCTCCTTTAGCATTTATATCGATCTTATCTGGTTGACCCGTGATCTTTTGGCGCAATCAATCACGACCTCAAGCGAATAGTTTCACCTTGAAATTGGTACAATGAAAACTACGAATTAGACTCGAATCAGGGCACAGCATAAGTTTGTTTTACAAAACGATGGTGGTTTACGCGCTTTATGCTTT
>Ga0102929_1000076_pt1 | contig 48815 bp, 52 predicted proteins | sample SalPonR1_B_D2_MG_FD_78510 | JGI IMG/M metagenome (GOLD analysis project Ga0102929, IMG submission 78510) | Salt pond soil microbial communities from South San Francisco under conditions of wetland restoration - Salt Pond MetaG R1_B_D2_MG | ecosystem: Environmental > Aquatic > Marine > Intertidal... | reverse complement strand
GAGGAACGACCGGTCAAGCGCGAGGCCATGTCGCCGATCCGCCAGAAAATCGCCCAACGCCTGCTCAAGGCCCGGCAGCAGACCGCCATGCTGACCACCTTCAACGAAGCCGACCTCGGTCACCTGCAGGCACTGCGCAGGAAACGCCAGGAACAGTTCCAGAAACGCTACGGGGTCAAGCTCGGCCTGATGTCCTTTTTCGTCAAGGCCTGCATCGAGGCCCTCAAGGAATACCCGGCGGTCAACGGTCGCATCGACGGCCAAGACATCGTCTATCACAATTACTACGACATCGGCATCGCGGTCGGCACCGAGCGCGGCCTGGTGGTGCCGGTCCTGCGCAACGCCGACCAGCTGTCCTTCGCCGAAATTGAAAAAACCATCAACGAACTGGGCGAAAAGGCCCGTAACAAGAAGCTGACGATGGCCGACCTGGAAGGGGGGACCTTCACCATTTCCAACGGCGGCATCTACGGCTCGATGCTCAGCACTCCCCTGCTGAACACGCCCCAGTGCGGGATTCTCGGCATGCATGCCATCCAGGATCGCGCCGTGGTCCGTAATGGCGAAATCGTGGTCCGGCCGATGATGTACCTGGCTCTGAGCTACGACCACCAGCTGATCGACGGCCGCGAGGCGGTCGGCTTTCTGAAGATGATCAAAGACTATATCGAGGATACCGAGGAATTGTTGTTGGATCTCTGACGAGTCGAATAAACCGAGGCGAGAGGTGCGAAAAACCCGATGCTTTTACAGCCGGCTCCTTCCGGAAACTTGTCATGAGGTCCAGACCGAATTCAGCTTTTGATTTTTCCGCGCCTCGCGCCTCGCGCTTCGCGCCCCTGCTTTGGGAGTCTTTATGTCCGAACAATACGACCTGATCATCATCGGCGGCGGCCCGGGCGGTTACGTTGCCGCCCTGCGTGCCGCCCAGCTGGACCAGAAGGTGGCCGTGATCGAAAAACGGGAATCCCTCGGCGGCACCTGTCTGAACGAAGGCTGCATTCCGAGCAAGGCCCTGCTCGATTCCAGCGAATATTTCGCCTTGGCTCGCGACAGCTTCGGCCGCCACGGCATCAAGATCGATGCTCCCGAACTCGACCTGGCGAAAATGCAGAAACGCAAACAGGAGATCGTCAAGAAGCTGACCCGGGGCATCGCCAGCCTGTTCAAGAAGAACGGCATCGATTGGGTCAACGGCACCGGCCGGCTTGGGGAGGACAGCGACAACGGCATGCAGGTCGTCGTCGAGACCAAAGACGGCGAGCAGACCCTGGAGGGGGAGACCGTGCTGCTGGCCACCGGCAGCGTCGCCGTGGAACTGCCGCATCTCGGCTTCGACGAAGCGAAGATCGGCCACGCCCGCGACGCCCTGGAATACCAGGAAGTGCCGGAACACCTGCTGGTGGTCGGCGGCGGCTACATCGGGCTCGAGCTGGGTTCGGTCTGGCTCCGCCTCGGCGCCAAGGTGACGGTCGTCGAAATGCTCGACGAAATTTTGCCGAACACCGACCAGGAACTGGCTGTCGAACTCCGCAAAAGCCTGGAGAAACAGGGCATGACGATCCTGACCGGCACCAAGGTCACCGGCTTTGACAAGCAGAAGTCCGGCTTGTCGGTCAAGGTCGAAGGCGAGCGGGATGAGCCCATTGCCTGCGACCGGGTCCTGGTAGCCGTCGGCCGCAAGCCCTGTGTCGAGGGTCTGAACCTTGATGAGGCCGGCATCGATCGCAACAAGCAGGGGCAGATCGAGGTCGACGAGAATTATGCGACTTCCAAAGCAGGTGTCTACGCCATCGGCGATTTGATTCACGGTCCGATGCTGGCCCACAAGGCGATGGACGAGGGCGTCGTTTTCGTCGAGCGGCTGGCAGGCAGGGAATCGCTGGTCGATTACGGGTTGATCCCCGGCGTCATTTATACCATGCCGGAAGTCGCCTCGGTCGGTGCAACCGAGGAGGAACTGAAGGAGAACGATATTGACTACGAAACCGGCAAATTCCCCTTCATGGCCAACGGCCGCGCCAAGTGCATGGATGAAACCGAGGGCATGGTCAAGATTCTCGCCGACCCCGCCAGCGGACATCTTCTGGGGGTCCATATCCTCGGCCCGAAGGCGTCCGAGCTGATTGCCGAAGCCGCCGCCGTTATGGCCTTCGGCGGCAGCATCGAGGATGTGGAACTGATCATGCACCCGCATCCGACCCTGAACGAGGCGTTCAAGGAAGCCGCCCTGGCGACAATGGGCCGGGCACTGCACGCCTGACCGGAAAACAACCCCGTCGGCTCGAGACGACCTTATGCTGCCAGGCGACGTCCTGTTCACCTTTTCGGCCGCGGCCATCCTGCTTTGCCTGGCGCCCGGCCCGGACAACATCTTTGTCCTTACGCAAGCAGCCCTGTACGGCCGGCAGGCAGGGCTGGCCGTCTTATTCGGCCTGTGTACCGGTCTGATCGGTCACAGCACCGCCGTGGCGCTGGGAGTCGCCGTTATCTTCCAGACCTCTGCCCTGGCCTTTACGGCGCTCAAACTGATCGGCGCTGCTTACCTGCTGTACCTGGCCTGGCAGGCCTTCCGGGCACCGACCGCTGCCATCGGCATGGCCGCTCCGCCCCGCATGCGCCTGGGTCGCCTCTACCGGCGCGGCATTATCATGAACATCAGCAACCCCAAGGTGTCGATTTTCTTCCTCGCCTTTCTGCCGCAGTTCGCCGATCCGGCCCGGGGCCCGGTCGCCATGCAAATTTTCATGCTTGGCGGCATTTTTATCCTGTCGACCATTCTGGTCTTCGGCGGGATTGCCTTGCTCGCCGGGGCCCTCGGCGCCTGGCTGAACCGCTCGAACAGGGTGCAGATGGTCATGAACAAGCTGGCCGGCACGGTGTTTGTCGGCTTGGCGCTCAAGCTGGCCATCGCCAACCGCTAAACCCGAAGCAGGGGGGTACTTATGCTGCAGATTCAGATACCCGGTCAGGGCAATCCGCAGATCGAGCATCTGCTGCTCGACTACAACGGAACCCTGGCCTGCGACGGCAGACTGCTGGAGGGGATCGAACAAAGGTTCCTCGCGCTAACCGAGATGCTGGACATTCACGTGGTGACCGCCGACACCTTCGGCGATGTGCACCGGCAACTGCAAGGCCTCCCCTGCCAATTGACGATTATACCGGGCTTCAGCCAGGATCAGGCCAAGCTCGACTACCTCAATACGCTGGGTGCCAAGGGCACCATTGCCGTCGGCAACGGCCGCAATGATCATCTTATGCTCAAACACGCCGTACTGGGCATTGCCGTGGTTCAGCAGGAAGGTGCCTCGACCCTCTGCCTGGCCGGAGCCAACCTGGTCTGCCCCGGGATTCTATCCGCCCTCGATATGCTTCTCCAGCCGAAACGGTTGACAGCGACCCTGCGCACCTGATCAGGCCGGACTACTCCCGCCGCCAGTCCGGAGGCCGTTTCTCCAGGTAAGCCCGCACCCCCTCTTCGGCATCATGCGTCGCGCACAAGGCGGCGAACAGATCGTCCATACTGTCCAGATTGGGGTGATAAGAGCCATCCAGCAACTTGTTCAACCCTTCCTTGCCGATCCGCAGGGCCAGGGAACTCTTTTTGGCCAGCTTCTTGGCAAGTTCCAGGGTTTCCGCCTCCAACTCGTCCGCCGGCACCACCTTGTTGACAAGTCCCAGCCTTTCCGCCTCCGCCGCCGGATAAAGGTCTCCGGTCAAGATCATTTCCATCATCTTCTTGCGGCCGACCAGTCTGGCCAGGGGGGCGGCCGGCCCCAGGCAAATCAGGCCGACGTTGATCGCCGTCGTGCCGAAAACGGCACTGTCCGCGGCAACAGTCAGGTCACAGGCATAGGAGAGGCCGGCGCCATTGGCGACAGCATAGCCCTGCACCGAAGCAATGGTGGTCTTGGTCATCCGGGCGAGGGTATGGTAGAAAGCATCGATCGTGTAAAGAAAACGTCGATAGTCGGCGGGGCTCTTCTCACGAAACTGGTCGAGGGCGATCCCCGTGGAAAAATGCTTGCCGGCGGCGTTGATCACGACCACCGTGATCTCGTCGTCATTTTCCATATCCCACAGGGCCCGGTCCAGTTGCGTTGAAAATTCGGGGATGAAGGTATTCTTGGCTTCGGGTCGGTTCAAGGTGATGAAGCCGATGCGGTTTTCCTTGCGCGTCAAAATGACCTGGTCTGACATTTCTCTCTCCTCTCAAAAAATAGAACGGCGTTTTCATTCTATCTGAAAACCCGCTTGCCGCAAAACCTTTTCTCAGGGCAAGCGGGAATCCGGGGTTTCGGAAAAACTGGCCAAGCCGCTCGGCTTCCTCTACAATCGGACCATGATATGGTGCTCGCCGGCGGAGAGCCGATCCGTACATGGCCGCCGAGAGAGATCCGGCCTGCACGCCGATTTTTTCGTCGCCGAAAATTTAATCGAGGACGAGGCATGCTAAGAAACGACCAGCAGATCACCGATCCCGCTGCCATCGAGGCCGTTATTGGCCAGGCCGTGGTCTGCCGTCTGGCCATGTGCGACGGCGACCGACCCTACCTGGTTCCGCTCTGTTTCGGTTACCGGAACAATACGCTCTTTTTCCATTCCGCGCCTGACGGACAAAAAATCCGTCTGCTGCGCCGGAACAACCGGGTCTGTTTCGAGTTTGACGTCGACAGCCAGGTTGTCAAATCCGGCGATGTCTGCAAGTGGAGCGTCCGCTACCGCAGCGTGATCGGTACCGGCCGCGCGTTTTTTATCGAAAAGCCCGCCGACAAGCGGCGGGCTTTGGAGATCATCGTCGCCCAGTACGGCGGTGACGGTTCCCGAATTCCGCAAACCGCGGTCGAGGGCACTTCGGTCTTTGCCGTGGGAATCGATACGCTGACCGGCAAACAGTCGGCAGACTGAACACCCTTCGTCCAGCCTTGTCAGGAGATCACCATGTCCAGTGCCAGACCTTTTCAGGTCAACCTCAACCTGAATGTCCGGGGCCTGCCGGTATCCGCAACTCTCGGCATCAATGAATTGAGCAACCAGCTGCTTAAAGAAGGCCGCAAGATCTACAAGTTCGGATTGGGGCAGTCGCCCTTCCCCGTTCCGCAGCCGGTGGTCGAAGCCCTGCAGGCCAACGCCCACCAGAAGGACTACCTGCCGGTACGGGGCCTGCCCGACCTGCAGCAGGCTGTGGCGGACTATTACCAGCGGACCCAGAACCTGCATTTCCGTCCGGAGCATATCCTGGTCGGTCCCGGCTCAAAGGAACTGATGTTCATCATGCAGCTGGCCTACTATGGCGACCTGGTCATTCCAACTCCGAGTTGGGTCTCCTATGCGCCGCAGGCACATATCATCGGCCATCATGTCCATTGGCTGCGCACCACCGGCGAGAACCGCTGGCTGCTGACCCCGGACGAACTCGAAAAGCTCTGCCGGCAGGACCCGACCAAACCCTTTATCGTCATTCTCAATTATCCGAACAATCCGACCGGCTGCAGTTACAATGATGATGAACTCGCGGCGCTGGCCGAGGTCGCCAGGAAGTACCATATCGTGCTGCTCTCCGATGAAATCTACGGCGAACTGAACTTCGCCGGCACCCACACCTCCATTGCCCGACATTATCCGGAAGGGACGATTATCAGCGGCGGCCTGAGCAAGTGGTGCGGCGCCGGCGGCTGGCGCCTCGGCACCTTTGCTTTTCCGGAAAGCCTGGAGTGGCTGCTCGAGGCGATGGCGGTGGTGGCCAGCGAGACCTTTACCGCAACCAGCGCGCCCATCCAGTATGCCGCCGTCCGGGCTTTCCGCGGCGGCATCCGCATCGAGGAGTATCTGGAGCAGTCGCGCCGAATCCTGTACACCCTCAGCGAGCATATCTGCGGCCGGCTCGAAGCCTGCGGCGCTCATCTGGCGACTCCGCAGGGGGCCTTCTACCTGTTCCCCGACTTTTCACCGCTGAAGGAAAAGCTGCACCGGCGCGGCATCCGCACCTCGGCCGAGATGTGCCAAATGCTGCTGGCGGAGACCGGGGTCGCTATCCTGCCCGGCAGCGCCTTCGGTCGACCTGAAGAAGAACTGACGGCGCGCCTGGCCTTCGTCGATTTCGACGGCGCCAAGGCCCTGGCGATGGCCGGCAGACATCCGGGAGACGGTCGACTCCCCGAGGATTTCCTGGACACCTGCTGCTTCAAGATCGTCGAGGGCATCGACCGGTTGTGCCGATGGTTTGAGCAGTAAAGAAACCAAGATTAAAACAAAAGGGCCCGGCGCAATGGCCGGGCCCTTTTGTTTTGCCGTCATCTCGTCTTATTGACCGAGATTCACAATTGTGCGCCCGCGCAACTGGCCATTGAGGATCCGGGAAATTCTTTCATCCAGATCATCCAGGCTGCATTCGGTGGCGAGCTCTTCGAGTTGTGGTACTTTCCAGTCACTTGCCAATTTTTCCCAGACTTTATGGCGCGGCTCCATCGGGCATTGGACCGAGTCGATGCCAAGCAGGCTGACACCTCGCAAGATAAAGGGAAAAACATTGAGATTCAACTCGGTGGACCCGACCAGACCACAACAGGTGACCGTACCGCCGTATTGGGTCGATTTTATGGCCGCGGCCAGCGTGTCGCCACCAACGCAATCGATCACTCCGGCCCAGCGTTCTTTCATCATTGGCCGGTCAGCACCGACCAGCACTTCATCCGCGGAGATGATTTCCGAGGCGCCGAGGTCTTCCAAAAAAGCTTTTTCACTTCCTTTTAAGGTGGAGCCAACCACCCGGTAACCGGCTTTGGCAAGGATTGCCGTCGTTACGCTGCCGACCCCGCCGGTCGCACCGGTGACCAGAATATTGCCGTCCTCCGGTTTAACACCATTTTTGGTCATTTTCCATACGGACAGGGCGGCGGTAAATCCCGCCGTCCCGATAATCATACTTTCCCGGAGACTCAATCCATCGGGCAGGGGGACAGCCCACTCGGCGGGGATACGAATCAGCTGACCAAAACCTCCGTCGGTCTCCATGCCGAGGTCGAACCCGGTCACCAGAACCTGCTCTCCCGGCTGGAACCGTCCGCTTGCATCGGAGACAACGCTGCCGGCGGCATCAATCCCCGGGGTGTGCGGGAAATTGCGGGTTACGCCGGGATGGCCGGTGGCCGAGAGGGCATCCTTGTAGTTCAAAGACGACCAGGCAACACGAATGACCAGATCTCCTTCGGGGAGATCGTCCAGAGAGCGGGTCACAATGGATCTGGTGAAGTGTTTTTTTTCAGGCTGCTCGACGAAAAAGGCCTTGAACTGCTCTGACATTTTTGTCTCCTTTTGAAAAGCGGGATTCAAGAATGGGCGATTTTTTGATTGCAGGTTGCACCGCAAACGTCAATAGTGCTAATTTATACTCAACCAACATAAAGAGCAAGTACCAACATTTTTGTATGGTACTTACCAAATGGAAACTATAAGGGAAAATTATGGGGAATGAAGCCTATCAGTGCGGAGTCGCTTCAACTCTTGAAATGATTGGCGGGAAATGGAAAGGGATCATTCTCTGGCATCTCTTGCAGAAAACCCTGCGCTTCAGCCAACTGCAGCGGAGAATCCCGACAGTCACCCAAAAGATGCTGACACAACAACTCCGGGAACTGGAACGCGATGGTCTGATTCATCGCAAGGTGTACGCAGAAGTTCCTCCCCGGGTTGAATATTTTCTCACCGCCAAGGGTGAGAGTTTAGGAGACATCCTGAATTTAATGTGTCAATGGGGCAAAGAAAAAGCCCCCGGGGTCAATCTTGATGAGGGGGCTGCTTGAAAGCATAAGCAGCCGAATTTTTTGCACCATACAGGTATCGGCGGCCCTTGGGAAACGGTGGTCAAAAGACCAGCCATCCTACAAAAATAGGCGAGAGTATCCTTTTTAGCGATTGCATCGGGAGGCCGAAAGTGAGTGCAACGAATGATGATGGCAAAACCATTCCATCCCGCCTCGAACAGTTGCCCGACTGGCGATATCTCCTGCGCGAATTCTATAATCTCTACCGCTTCAGCTCCGCCGGCGGCAGTTCACATATTCGTTCCCATCAAAAAGAAGTTCGCCACCGGCTATCGCGGCTGTTGCATGCTGACCCGCCGATTGACGGATTTCAGGCATCGGCAAAGCCTGTCTGCGCTCATCTGTCAAGGGCCCTGGAACTTGGCATGCCGCATTGCACGGCGCCACTATCGCGAGCCATTGAGCGGGTTCGAGACCAGTTTTTTTGGGAGTTTGGCTATGGCAAACTGCCGCCTGGTTTAAAAAATAAATACGCTTTCGCAGAAATTGCGGGTCCCAAAGGACCTGTTGTCTCGGCAGAGCTGATACTGGGACTGGTGTTGTTCGCGCCCGGAACAACCTATCCGACCCACAGTCATCAAGGCATTACCGAATCATATTTCTGTCTGAGCGGCGCCATTTCAGAAAATGATGCCGGAGTTTATGCCCCGGGTTCCTTGATCCTCAATCCTCCGCAGCATCCCCACAGGATAACAACCAGCAACCTTGAACCTTCTCTGCTTGCCTACGCGTGGGTCGGCCCAGCCGAAAAGCTGGCCAACCAGAAAATGGTTTTCAGTCGACAGCGGTCCTAGAGGCCTGTCGGCAACAACAAATTGAAATCTCTCAGTCATTCTTGAATAACGATCCGACCGGGAAAACCTCAACTATTGCCTTGACAAGACCAAAGAATTCAAGTTGAAAGTAATTGTGAGAAAATTGTGAGTGTTTGCATGTATCCTCTATGAACGTAAAAAACTTTCTTAAACAGGAGTTTTTACGCACGGGCTGAGATCAGTAATGAAAATTCAGAGTTCCTCTCTTTCACCGCTGCCAGGTCGTATTTTTCGTATGAACTTGGTTTTTCCTGTGGGAACTGTGTGACCGAAGTTTTGCACGACAAAAATCCATTGCGAACCAGTTTTCAGGATAGCGCTGACCAGTGGTTTATTGCGTTCCGGGACATTATGACATGAAGACCAAAGAAACCCTGTACATGTATTCGAAGAAAATCCTGGTTGTTGACGACACCCCACTGTTCATCAAACTGGCCAAAGACTTCTTCCGACGGGAGCAGGTTGAGATTTTGACTGCGGAGGATGGCGACCAGGCAGTGGCCATCGTCAAACAGGAAAAACCCGACCTGGTTTTCATGGATTTGTATATGCCGAAACTGAACGGAGACGAAGCCTGCCGGCAGATCAAGAGTGATTTCGAGGTGGGGGCGACACCGATCGTCATCGTGACCAGCAGCAGTCAACAACACGATCTGGAGCGCTGTCTGGCTGCCGGTTGCAACGATATTGTGCACAAACCCCTGACCCGCGAGGATTGCCTGAACACCAGTCGGAAGTTCATTACCTTTCCGAAATGGTCCGGACAAAGGGGCAAAATCAATGTTCTGGCAATGTTTGCGCAAGAAAGCGCCGAGGCGATGCAGGGGACCTTGCGCGACATTTCCGTTGGCGGAGTTTTCCTGGAAACACCAATAGAACTCCCCGTAGACACCACTGTCTCTCTCGCTTTTCGGCTGCGCGCCGACTCAACCCTTATTAACTGCCGGGGGCGTGTTGCCTGGCTCAACAGGAAATTCAACCTGAGGAAAGATTATGGGGTGCCCGGTCTCGGGATCGAGTTCATCGACATCAAAAAAATGGATCTGTTCAATATCCAGACTTGGATAAAGAAACAGGCAACTCCTTCAAAATGACCTTAGTTTGTCGCACGGACAACTCTCTCGGGGGCATGAATGAACTATCCAACCAGCGCTCTTGTCATTGAAAAAAGCCAGACCTTCTCGATGTATCTGCACTTGCTGCTTCAACGCATGGGGCTCAAAGCCTTACGACTCAAAGAACCGGAGGCGGCCAGGCTCGTTATCGAGCGCGGATTTACCGATGTCGTCATCGTCGGCGATCAGGAGGGCTCGCAGCCGCTTCATGAGGTCGTCAAAATGCTGGCTTCCTATAGCGCCGAGAATCCGCTACCAATCATCGCCGTCAGCAAACAGGACGATCCTGTCGAACGCCGGGCTTGCTACGAAGCCGGCTGCCAGGCTTTTCTGCTCAAGCCGGTTCAGCCTGCAGAGCTTCAGGATGCCCTGTATGCCAGGGTCAGTCCTGAAACGGAGCGCCGCAAGAATCTGCGCTGCACGATGGACATCACTGCCGAAGTTTCCATCAACCAGAAGAAGCTGGAATCTTTGCAGGTCTTGAGCCTTTCATCGGGCGGTGCTCTGGTTGGTTATGGGACGTCAGTGCCGATTGGAACCGAGGTCTTCATGCATCTGCCATTTAATGACATGGTTATCAAGCTGGCAGGAAAAGTCATCTACAATGTGGCCAACTATGATGGAAAAGGAAGGCGCGCATTCGGGGTTGTTTTTCAAAATGTTTTTCAAGAGAAGGCTGATTTGATAAATGATTCTTTGGAACGGATGCTCCAGCAGGATCAACTCGCGCCGGAACAGTCCGAAAATTAAACAAGGGTTGAACAATATGTTTCAAATGAAGTGCCCGGAGTGTGAAAAAATCATAAGGTCGCCTCTTCTTATCGAACTAGAAATGATTGATTGTCCCCATTGCCGCAAAAAGGTCAATATCGAAAATATCATCGTAGCGACCAAAAGCTTTTCCATCCATCGTCAGGATCTTCTGGGCAGGATTCCTCTTTATAAAAAGCTTCTCAAGGAGGTTGAAATAGAGCTTGGGACCATGAGAAAAGACGAATCGGCCTCAGAGCGTTCGAAAAAGAGCATGGAAGACTTCCGGGCTCTGCTAAAAGACCTGCTGCTTGGTGCGAGAGGAAGTTTCCGCATGGGCCTGCAGCAGGATTTTTATATCGAAGTCCACTTCAGGAGCCAGAAGCGGATGGCCCTGTTAAATAATCTGAGTTTAAAGGGGGCCGGGCTTGAGTTTGTCGGGCAGGATGGGCTCCCCGGCCTCAAATCCGATGTGACCATTCACCTGCCCTTGCCTGGCCATGAGGAACCCATGTCGATATTAGGCACTATCGTCTGGACTGCCGAGAAGCGGATGGACCGCCACCAGGATAAATTTGAGATGGGCCTCAAGTTCAAAAATCTGACTCCGGAAACCCAGAATATTTTGAAAAATTTCATTGTCAATGCCGTGGCCCCGTGAATATCAACAATCAGGTTTTTTCAGGGACCGAGTGAAGGCATGGAAATCGGGAGGGAAAAACCAAAGTAATCATGAGATGTCCCCCGCCTACTCTTTCAGCCCCACTTCCCGGTAATATTTCAGAGCCCCCGGGTGAAGCGGCGCACTCAAGCCCTGCAGCATGCTTTCTTTGGTCAGGCTCCGGAAGGCGGGATGGAGTTTCTTGAACTCGTCGAGATTCTCGAAAGTTTCGCGCGTCACGGCGTAGACGATGTCGTCGGCGAGCCGGGCTGTGGTCACCAGGGTGGCCTTGACGCCAATAGTCGGCACGTCTTTCTCGTTGGCAACTTCCAGATAAGGTGCGATCGGAATCGTGTCCTGAGCATAATAAGGGAATTGGGCGACCAGAGCCTCGACCAGCGCATCTTCCACCGGTACGAACCTGACCCTGCGAGGTCCGGCAACCGCTTCCTTGATGGACCCGTTGGGATGACCGACCGTATAGAAAAAAGCATCGATGGTGCCGTTCTGCAGCATGGCCGGCGCTTGGGCGGCTTTTATGCCCACGGCCTGCATTTCGGTCTCGTAATTGATATCGACTGCATCCAGAAGGTGGAGGGCATTGCCGCGTTGACCTGACCCCGGATTGCCGATATTCACCCGCTTGCCTCTGAGATCGGCGACCTTCTCAATGCCGGTGTCGACGGCGGCGACCAGGGTGACCGTTTCCGGGTGGATCGAGAAGACCGAGCGCAGCTCTTTCTGCGGCGCACCCAGCCAGTCCGCCGTGCCATTGTAGGCCTGGAACTGACGGTCGGACTGCACAATCCCGAACTGCAGGTCGCCGGACATGACGGCGTTGACATTAAAGACCGATCCCGGCGTTGACTCGACGGTGGTGCGCAGATTGTACTGCCTGCGCTTGGCATTGACGATCTGACTGATGGCACCGCCGGTCGGATAATAAACCCCGGAAACCCCGCCGGTGCCGATCGTGACATAGGTCACTGCTGGCGGAGCTGTTCTGGCTTCGGCCTTTTTCACGGCCGGCTCCGGTCGGGGTTGTTTCTCCTCGGCGTTGCAGCCCGCCATCAGCAGCATGACTGAGAGAAGGGCAACCAGCATGCGCATGTCAGATTCTCCATTTTCTGGAGCGTCCCCAACTCCATTTTTTTTTGGGAAAACCTCGCGGAAATTGAACCCTGTTGTCCCTGGTCCTATTCAAAATCCTGCACATCGATGCTCCCTCGGCTTTGCCGCCCTGCCACCTTCTCTGGTTCAGAAGGAATTCAGCCGGCGGATAAACGCCTTCAACAGGCCGTAATTGCTTCGATTGAAAGGAAAGACCAACCGCGGCAGGTCCAGCAGGTCCGGTTGGTCATATTCCTCGGGCAAAGCTTTGGTGATTTCCAGAGTTCCTTTTGGATCAATGATTTCGCTGAACTCCTCAGCCAGAACGGCAATCTGCTCCTTGTTCAACATCTTGTTGAGCCGAATCACCAGCGAGGTATTTACCCAGCGGCTGGAGTGGTAGACCTGATAGAAATCATTGATGATCTGGGCTGCCTCCAGCGGGTCCTGGGTAATCGAGAACAGGCTCATGTCAAGACCGGAAATCATCCCTTGGTTGAGCATGGTCGATTTGATGAATTCGAGCCACGGCTCCCAGTAGGATCCCTGATCGTCATCGATCAGCACCAGTGGAATTGGCGGATTTTTCCCGGTCTGCATCAGGGTCAGGGTTTCCATCGCCTCGTCGAGGGTGCCGAACCCTCCCGGGAACAGAGCCACCGCATCGGCTTCCTTGAGAAAGGCCACTTTCCGGTTGAAAAAATACTTGTAGGTAATCACGTTCGGGCTGTTCTGCATGACCGGGTTGGTCTCCTGCTCGAAGGGCAGGCGGATATTGACCGCAAAGGAGTTTTCGGCCCCGGCGCCTTCGTTGCCGGCCTGCATGATGCCGGGACCGCCGCCGGTGATCACCATGTAGCCGAGCCTCACCAGCTGCCGGGAGAAGGCGATACATTTCTGGTAAACCGGATCGGCAGGGTCGGTGCGGGCCGAACCGAATATGGTGACCTTCTTGCGCTCGCGGTGAGCGCCGAACAGCTTGCTGGTGTAGCGCATCTCCTTCATGGTCGAGCGCAGCATTTTCAGATCGGCCAGGTAATCGGTCTCCTGGCCGGCTTTAAGAGCGGTAATGATCATCTCCCGGATGATTTCCGGATGGTGGACCTCACAGAGCTCCAGGATCTGGTCGATCAGATCGTCGAGTTCCCCATTGGTCCGCTTGAAGCTGATTTGCATGGAAATCCCTTCCGGAAAATTGTTCAGGATGTCAGTTTACTGCCAAGCGCCGAAGGCCGCAAGAGGGGACGATCGCCGTTTCGCTCCTCGGCGATCAGCAGGCCGCGCAGACTGGCCGCCGGATAGCGCGCGGCAATGGCTTCGTACTCTCTGCGCAGGAGTTCGTCCAGCCGGTAGAACGCCTTCCGGTCGCGGGCTTCGAGCTGCCCTTCGACGTCGCCGCAGATAAATGAGATGCAATTGTAGGGCCGCTGTGCGGCGGCCAGGCGACAGCCTTGCCGGCCAAGATAGGGGCAGGTTTGTCGATAATCCGGGGAAGGCAGGTCGAGTGCCTCCACCAAGCTCAAGAGCAGATTGGTGAGGGTGAAATGATGCCGACCACAGCCGCAGCAGCAATCGGGGCAGGCAACGCACAGTTCCGGTCCGCCGGCCTGCCTGAACAGGCGGTCCATTGCGATCTGCAGATTGCGAATGACCGTCAGGCGCGCTTCGAGCCAGTATCGGTCATCCGCTGGGAGCCCGGCCAACTCCGCAGAGGCCCGGGCCACGGTTTTCTCCCAGCGACCGGTCGTAAAAAAGAGCGAGCGAGGCATCGAAATAACGGCTGGGCTTTCGGGGAGCGTTGAAAAACGTGGCCGGAGAAAATCGTAAGCCGGGTTCTGTTCCCTGTCGGGGTTGCCCCCGCCAGGGCGGTGATCATTCCTCTAGGACTGCCGTTGCCGACAGCCTCAAGCGACCTGACCCGGGGACTTCGGGCGGGCCGCCCTCAATCGTCCCCCTATTTGGTCTTGCACCGGGTGGGGTTTGCCGAGCTGCCGACGTCGCCGTCGGCACTGGTGAGCTCTTACCTCACCGTTTCACCCTTATCCGCCTTCGCCAAGGCTTCGGCGGACGGTCTGCTTTCTGTGGCACTTTCCCTGGGGTCGCCCCCGGTCCCCGTTAGGGACCACCCTGCCCTGTGGAGCCCGGACTTTCCTCCCCCCGCCTTCGCCAAGGCTACGGCGGGCATGCCCGCTGGAGCCCAACCGTGAAGGTGGGCGGCGATCACCTGATTTTCTCCGACCACGAAAACTCGATCTAGTCCTGCTCGGCAATGAACAACAGGCGGTTGCATTGGGGGCAGGATTGCACTTCGCTGGCCGTATACAGGCTGTTGAACTGCTGGGGCGGCAACTGCATATTACAACCGAGACAGGCACCGTCTCTGGCTTCGACGACTGCAATTCCGTCCCGTCGCTCAAGAAGGAGATTATACCGCTTGCGGAGACTTTTAGGCAATTTCTCGAGAAACGCGTTGCGTTCATCGGTCATGCTTGCAAGGCGCTCATCCACTTCGGCCAGTTTGGCTCCGATTTCGGCACGGCGGGTTGCCACTTCCTGGTTGAGTTCCGCCAACTCCTTGTCTTTTTCCTGTTTTTCCTCCCCGAGCCCGGCCAGCGACTTATCCTTGTCGGCGATCTTTTCACTCAGTTCCTTGAGCAGTTTTTTCGCAGTGTCGATTTCTTTGAGGACCGCAACGTACTCCTTCTGGGTTTTGATCTGCGGCAACCGGCTTTCCGAACGCTCGACATTCTCTTCTTCGATCGTCAGGGCCCGGGCCAGTTCGCGGCGCTCTTCATTCAGCCCATCCATCTCTTCCGCCAGGCTGTCGACCATACCCTGGATCCGGTCCACCTCAGTCTGCAGCACGTCCTGTTCATCAACAAACTTCTGGCGTTGCTGGAGAAGAGATTGCCGGTCGGCGTCCAATGCCTGCAATTCTTTCAGCAACTGCAATTTTTCCTGCACGATGATGCCTCCCTTTCCTGATCTTTGCGTGAATCCTTGGTCCTGCGTGAAAAAACCTGTTTTGTTTGCCGTCAAATCGTCCGGAAAGGCTCCCGCTCGCCGGCAAAAACTTCGAATGAAACCTCCCAGCCCCGCTCTGCCGCGGACTGGTTCAAGATCCGGGTCAATTCCTTCGTCATCAACTGTTCCGTGGCAAAATGTCCCGCATCGATCACCGCGATACCGAGCGCCTGTGCGGACAATACCTCGTGATACTTGATATCGCCGGTAACGATCACGTCCGCCCCCTGACGACGGGCCGCGCGGATCAAACTTGCGCCGCTGCCGCCGCAGACCGCCACTTTGGCAATCGCCATTCCGGGACGGCCGGACACGCGAAGCGCCGCGCAGCCGAGAGCATCCTTGGCCCGTTGGGCATAGGTTTCGAGGGAGCAGGGTTCGGCAAGCCGACCGATCCTCCCCATTCCGGCTTGCGGGTCTTGATTGCCGAGGGGGATCAGGTCGTAGGCCACTTCTTCATAGGGATGTGCCTTGAACAGGCGTTCCAGGACGCGAGCGAGGCGACTCTGGCGCACGACGACTTCGAGCCGGTACTCCCGGACCTCTTCGCGATGACCCTGGTTGCCGATGAAAGGCGAAGACCCTTCACCGGGACGGAAGGTCCCGACACCCGGCAGCCGGAATGAACACTGATCGTAATCTCCCACATGGCCGGCGCCGGCAGCGAACAGCGCCTCGGCGACCGGCTCGGTATGTTCCCGGGGAACGTAGACCACAAGTTTGACAAGATTTCCCGGCGCCCGGCTCAGCGGTTCGGTTTGCCGCAGGCCCAGGCGATCGGCGAGCCAGGTGTTGAGCCCGGGCTGCGCGGAGTCGAGATTGGTGTGGACGCTGACGATCGAAATGCCGTGTTGCACTGCGGGCCAGATAATGCGGCCGATTTCGTCATCGGCAGTCAGCTGTCTGCAGGTGCGGAAAAACAGGGGATGATGGGTGATCAAGGCCTGCGCGCCAGCGTCGCGGGCGGCCGAAACGGCCTCGACGCTGGGGTCGAGAGCAATCAGTCCCTTGGTCAGAACCTTGTCCGGTTCCCCGACCTGCAGTCCCACGTTGTCCCATTCCTCCGCAAGTTCAGGCGGGAAATGGCTGTTGAGAAGACCGACGAGATCGTGGATGCGGGGTTGGTTCTTAGCCATAGCGACAGCGAAAAAAAGAGTGCAACACATTTATCGGGTTGCACTCGGGATCTGGTTGATGGTCTGTTCTGATACGTGTCATGCGCCCATCCGGAAGCTGGTGGGTGGTGGGCCCACCAGGATTCGAACCTGGGACCGACCGGTTATGAGCCGGTGGCTCTGCCAGCTGAGCTATGGGCCCGAAAAACGCTAAGCAGTCAGTGTATGCCTGGAGGTTCTGACTGTCAATCACTTTAAGTCTGTTCAACAAAACTCTTGAGTCGCTTGGCCCGGCTTGGATGGCGCAGCTTGCGGAGGGCCTTGGCTTCAATCTGCCGGATGCGCTCCCTGGTCACTGCGAAATCCTGGCCGACCTCCTCCAGCGTGTGGTCCGATTTCTCGCCAATGCCGAATCGCATGCGCAACACCCGCTCTTCGCGGGGGGTCAGGGTGGCCAGAACCTTGGACGTCTGATCGGACAGATTGCCCTTGATCACCGCCTCAAGCGGTGAAACCACGCCTTTATCCTCGATAAAATCGCCCAACGAGGAATCTTCTTCCTCGCCGATCGGGGTTTCCAGACTGATCGGCTCCTTGGCGATTTTCAAAACGCGCCGCACTTTTTCCAATGGCAGTTCCATACGTTCCGAGATCTCTTCCGGGGTCGGCTCGCGGCCGATCTCCTGGACCAGTTGGCGACTGGTGCGAATCAGTTTGTTGATCGTCTCGATCATGTGCACCGGAATACGGATCGTGCGGGCCTGGTCGGCGATCGCCCGGGTAATTGCCTGGCGAATCCACCAGGTCGCGTATGTCGAAAACTTGTAGCCGCGCTGGTATTCGAACTTATCGACTGCCTTCATCAAACCGATATTGCCCTCCTGAATCAGATCCAGGAACTGCAGGCCGCGGTTGGTGTATTTTTTAGCGATGGAAACGACCAGGCGCAGGTTAGCTTCCACCAGCTCTGACTTGGCCTGTTTGGCCTTCCATTCTCCCTGGTTGACTTCCTTAAGGGACTCCAGCAGCTCATCGGGCGCGAAACCGGATTCCTCCTCGACCTTGTTGAATTTGCGATCGATGCCCTTTAGCCGCTTTTCCACCACCAGCAGGGAGTCGATGGGGCGGTCCAGCTTTTCCGCTACCTTGCGGGCGCTTTCTTCGCTTTTACGCATCTGTCGCAAGAGCTTGCTAATTTCCTCGTAAGGCTGCCCCAGCTCCTTTTCGCAGGCCTTCATCTCGTGCCTGCCTCGTTTGACCTGCTGGGCCAACTCTTTCAGCCGATCAACGATTTTGGCGATCTGGTAATCCTTGAGGCGGATCTGGTTGATCAGGTCGCCGATTTCCGCCTTGAGGGAAACAATCTCCTTGTCGATGCTCTTGCGGGCCGTCTTGGTCGTTGCGGCTGCGGCGATTTCCCGCTGTTCCATAAACCGGGCGTAGCGGTCGCGAATCTGGCCGATCAGGTCCATGACCCTTTCGTGATGGGTATGTTCGACTTCGCTGCCTTCTTCCTCGTCGTAGTCCTTGGTGATTTCGGCAACGCTGATGTGGCCTTTGGCGAGACGGTCGCCAAGGCCGATCACTTCCTTGAAGGCAATCGGCGTCTTGACGATCACCCGCGCAACCAAGGCCTCCCCTTCCTCAATACGCTTGGCGATCTCCACCTCTCCTTCACGGGTCAGCAGGGAGACCTGTCCCATTTCACGCAGGTACATGCGCACCGGATCGCTGGTCCGACCAGCGATATCGGTTTCGAACTCGGCTTCTTCGTCCCCTTTGCCCTTGTCGAGATCGTCCGCGTCATCCGGCTTGCGGGCGCTGCCTTTGCGCTCCGCCTCAACCACCTCGATGTCCATTTCCCCGAACATGCTCATAACATCGTCGAGCTGCTCCGAAGACACCATGTCGGCGGGAAGGATGTCATTGACTTCGTCGTAGGTCAGGTACCCTTTTTCCTTGCCGAGATCGATCAGCTGCTGAACTTCTTCGATACTGGTTTTCTTGGTCATTCGATTTCCCTCGGGGTTTCACTCGTGCCAGAGAAAGATGATACGCTCCGGACAATCCGGACATTATACATGTAAATCACTCTTTTTCAAGGACTTTTTTGATCTCCTGGTTAATTTCCATCCTTTCGCGGAGACATTGGTTCTCCGCTGCCTCATCTCCCCTCTGACGCGCCTCCTCCTGAAGCCGGTCGAGTTCCCTCAACCGCTGCCTGAGCCGCTCCCGCTGCACCGACCGGCGGCAGCCGGCGAATATCTGCCCGGCGGCATCGGCCATCCAGGAGGCGTCTTCCTCAAGCATCAGGTTGACCAGAATCGACTGCAGTTCCGGATCTCTGGTCGTTTCGGCCAGGTTTTCCGGCAATCCGCCGTCAGACTGTTGCAGGGACAAAAGGTGCGCCGCTGATCGATGGTAGACTTCGTCCAGGAACAGACTGTCGAGACCTTCGTCTGCCACCCGCTGGCGCATGTTTCGGCTGGCCAGCATCAGGCGCAGCAGATAGCCCTGGGTCCTTTCTATCTGAGCCGATGTTGTCGTTGCCGATGCCGGCTGTACAGCCCGCCGGGAAGCCGGTTGCCGTTCCGCTGGAATGCTTTGGCTGCGGCCACGCACAAGGTCTTCGGACAAGCCGGTTTTCGCAACCAGTTTCTGGACGTAAAGATCTCTCTCCAACTCGCCGGGAAGCCGCCGCAACTGTCTTAAAACCTCCTCCGCGGCCTTGGCCAGCCCCTCCACATCCTGTCCCGCCGCAGCCAGGCGATCTTCCATGAAGACCTCGAGAGCAGGTCGTGCAGAGTCGACGATGGTGCCGAATGCAGATTCTCCCCGTTCCTGAAGAAAGGAATCGGGGTCGGCCCCGGCCGGAAGTTCCGCCATCTGCACCGTCAACCCTGCCGGCAGGAGTGCCTCCATGGCCCGAAAACTGGCCTGCCGACCCGCCTTATCCTCATCAAAGACCAGCAAAACCTTTTCCGCATAACGTTTCAACAGCCGGGCATGGTCGGCCGTCAATGCCGTTCCGCAGGTCGCGACGACGTTGTTATAGCCGCAACGACTCAGGGCCAGAAGGTCAAAATAGCCCTCGACCACCAGAACCTGCCGGGAGCGGCGTATGGCATCGCGGGCCTGGCACAGGCCATAGAGGGTTTTCCCTTTCTGGTAGACCGGGGTCTCCGGTGAATTAATATACTTGGGCAGGCTTTCATCCAAGACCCTGCCGCCGAAGGCAACCACCCGTTCCTGCAGATCGAAAATCGGGAAAATCAACCGATTGCGAAACACATCGTAGGGACTGCGGCCTTCCTTGCCGGGCTTGGCCAGGCCTGCCTCGATCAGATCCTTTCCGGAAAAACCTTTTTTGCCGAGATGGCTGACCAAAGACTCCCAGGCGTCCGGGGCGAAACCAAGACGGAATTCGCGCACCGTGTCACCGTCATAGCCGCGCTGGCGCAGATAGCGACGGCCAGTCCCACCGGCCGCATCCTCGAGCAGCATCTGATGGAAAAAGACACAGGCCGCTGCATTGATTTTCCAGAGTTGTTCATGCTGTTCACGCCGCTGGATTTCCGCCGGACTATCGGCCGTCTCCTCGACTTCAATACCGACCTTCTCGCCCAGGCGCTTGACAGCTTCCGGAAAAGGCAGTCCCTCCATGCGCATCAGAAAGGAGAAGACATCGCCGCCGACGCCGCAGCCGAAGCAGTGAAAGATCTGCCGGGGCTCGTTGACGTTGAAGGAGGGGGTCTTTTCCTGATGAAAAGGGCAGAGCCCCAAATGGTTGGCGCCGGACCGCTTGAGCGGCAGGTAGCTGCCCACGACTTCGACGATATCGACGCGCTGGCGAATATCCTGAATTGTTTCTTCCGCGATGATACTCATCAGCACCGCAACTCCACGATGGTGACATTATCGCCACCCTGATCAGCGGCCGCCGCATGCAACCTGACCACATCCCGGCGTTCGGCAAGAGCTTCCCGAACGGCCCGACGCAAGACACCCTGGCCGGCACCGTGGACGATTTCCAGGTCGGCCCGCTCGTGCAGCAGAGCCTCGTCGAGAAACTGGTCGAGTAGATGCAGAGCTTCGTCGACCCGTTTGCCCACCAGCAGCAACCGCGGCTGGAAGCCTTTGCGCTCCACCCGGTCCCGGATGCGCGGTGCGGCCTTGGCTTTTTCGGCAAAGCGCCGGGGTCGGTACTGGCGGAGCGCCTTGAGCGGCTGACGCAGCGTCTTGCCGCCCGCGGCGAGTTCCGCCCGGCCATCCTCGGCCCGAACCACTTCGGCGTCGATGCCGAGGGAGGGGACGAACAGCAATTCGCCAGGTTCGGCCGTCGTCGGCGGTTCGCCGGGGGGCTCGACCGTGGTTTCGGGGAGTTCACCCTTGATCTCGCGAACTGCGCGGGTCAGGCGGGCCTGCTCCTTCGGCTGTCCCGTGGCCCCGCGCGCCTGACGGAAAAGTTCCCGCAGCTTTTCTTCGGCATCGGTCAGGATGCGCTGCCCCTTCTGCCGGGTTTCCGTGAGGATGGCCTGCTGCCTGTCCTGAAGTTCGCGATGCAGCTGCTGCCGCAGTTCTTTTTCCTGCTCGGCCTCGCGGCGCAGCGCATCGGCAGCGTCCAGCTCCTCCTGCAGGCTGGCACGCAGGGACTGCAGGCGCTCGACCACCATCAGGCTTTCGCGCTCGTCGCCGCCGAGATATTCGCCTGCGCGCTGCAAAAGAGACTCCGGCAGCCCCAAGCGACGGGCGATCGTAAAGGCATGGCTGGCACCCGGGATGCCGTAATGCAGTCGATAGGTCGGGGTGAGGGTCTCTTCGTCGAATTCAACGGCGACATTGTCAACGGCATCTTCGAGATGCGCATATCCTTTGACCGCATGCAGGTGGGTGGTGGCAATCGTCCGGGCGCCCGCCTGGCGCAGATGATCGAGGATGGCCAGGGCAAGGGCGGCGCCTTCGCTCGGGTCGGTCCCGGTGCCCAGTTCATCCAGCAATACCAGAGTGCCCCTGCCCGCCCGGGCGAGGATGCCGCGCAGCCGGACCAGGTGACCCGAAAACGTCGAGAGGCTCTGCTCGAGACTCTGGTCGTCGCCGATATTGGCGAGAACCTCGGGGAAGGGGTAGACCTGGCTGGCCGGCGCGCAGGGCAGCGGCAGGCCCGCCCGCGCCATCAGGACCAGCAGGCCGGCGGTTTTCAGCATCACCGTCTTGCCGCCGGTATTGGGCCCGCTGACAATCAGGGTCTCCCGTTCCCTGGCCAGCCGGATATCCACAGGGACCACGGGATTCTGCCGGTCATCCTGACGGGCAGCCAGAACCAGCAGGGGGTGTCTGGCTGCCGCCAGGGCCAGCATCGGCTCCCGGGCCAGTTCCGGGATGCAGCCGTCCAGGTCCCTGGTCAGGCGCGCTGTGGCCTGGCGCAAATCAAGCCGGGTCAGGATCGTCTGGTTGCCGGCCAGGGCCTGCCGGGCGGCCCGGACCCCCGCCGTCAAGCGGGCCAGCACACGATCCTCCTCATGCTGGATATCCCGCAGCAGCTTCTGCACCTGGTTGTTGCCTTCCAGTGCGGCGGCCGGTTCAAGATAAAGGGTCTGACCGCTGGCCGAGACATCCTGAACAAAACCTTTGATGCGGCCGCTATGGTCGGCCCGGACCGGCAGGACATAGCGGCCGTTGCGGTCGGTGATCAACTGTTCCTGAAAGACTCCCTGCAGCCGGTCGTCCTCGAGCAGGCCGGCCAGCTGCCGCTTGATGCGGTTGCGGGTGGCTTGAACCTGGCGGCGCAGGTCCTCAAGCTGAAACGAGGCTGAATCAAGGATCTCCCCGCGGACGCCAATGCTGCGCCGAATGTCGGCGGCCAAATCCGAGAGCGGAGTCAGCTCACGGCCCATATCCCGCAGCAGAGGGGCCTCGCCCCGGTCCAGCAGGCGCTGGCGGCAGGCGTGGGCGGATTCGATGGCCCGCAGGACCTCGAAAAGCGTTTCCGGTTCCAGCCGTCTGCCCTCGACCCGCAGGCTCTCAAGCGCTGGGGTGAGATCTTCGCCATTCCCGACCGGCAGCGGACCGTTTTCCGCCAGCAGCTGCAAGGCTTCGCCTGCCTCGGCCAGAGCGGTTTCGATTTCATGACGGCTCTGCAATGGGGTCAGCCGACGGGCGGCTTCGCCGCCATAGGCCGTTTGGGTCCGGCCGGCCAGAGCATTGACCACCTTGTCGAATTCCAGCAGCCGCAGACTTTCATTCGCAAGGGAAGCCGACCATGTCGAAGCCGGACCGTTCATCGCAGCACCTCCCGGCTGCCCTGCAGAATCGCATCGCCCAGGTCAACGAAGGGCGGCGCCAATTGGGATGTTTCGGTCAGGCGATCGATCCACGGCAAGGGACGCAAAGACAAAGCGAACAGCACCACGGCCAACAGCAGCGCGCCCTGAGCCAGTCCGAAGAAACCGCCGATGAGCCGGTTGAAGCCGCCGAGGAATAACAGCTTGACGAAACGGGAAAGCAGGAATCCGAGCGCCAGGAAGAACAGCATGGCGCACAGGAAAAGCGCCGTGAAGGTGATGGCGATGGCGACCGCCACCGGCAGGTCGATCTGCTCCATCAAGCGCTCGGCCAAAGGGCCATGATAACGGAAAGCGAGGAAAGTGCCGACAAAAAGACCTGCCAGGGAACAGACTTCCTTGAGCAGGCCGCGCAGCACTCCCTTGACCGCAAAACCGGCCAGGATGACAAGGATGGCGATATCAAGTCCATTCATCGTGACGGGTTGCGACTTTCTCCAAATTCGGTCATGCCCCACTCAATTTCTGGCGGACCAGGGTACTGACCTGTTTGCCATCAGCCCTGCCGACCGTGCGCCGGGTAACCTGCTTCATCACCGGCCCCATGTCGCGCATGCCCGTAGCACCGAGTTCGGCGATGACCTGATCGACGATAACGGCAACCTCTTCCGCCGTCAGCGGTTGCGGCAGAAACTCCTGCAGCACAGCCAGTTCCTGCTCCTCTTTGTCGGCAAGTTCCGGCCTGCTGGCGCGATAGGCTTCGGCGGCCTCGCGGCGCTGTTTGACAAGGGTGGACAGGACCCGGATGGCCGCTTGGTCATCGAGTTCTGCGCGGGCCTCGATCTCGGCATTCTTGAGCGCGGTTCGCGCCATGCGAATGGCGCTCAGGCGGGCGGCGTCCCGACTTTTCATGGCCTCTTTCATGGCTTCGGTCAAACGTTCCTGAATCGTCATAGGCTCTATTTCTCCCGGCCTGTTCAAGTTGGTTTCCAGCTCGAAAACTGCACTGTGTCCGCCCGGAGTTTCCGGATGGACACACGTTAATCACGATTGGCTTTCTCGACAAGCCCCGACAGCCCAAATCGTCGGGACAGCTCAGCATAAACACGCTCCGGCGGCAGATCGTACCAGGCCATCAGGACCAGGGTATGAAACCACAGATCGGCCAGTTCCGAGACCAGTTCCCCGGCGTCCCCGCCCTTGCCGGCGATCGCCACTTCGGTCGCCTCTTCGCCGACCTTGCCAAGGATCTTGTCCAGGCCCTTGGCATACAGGGACGCCACATAGGAATGATCCGGCGACTCTTTTTTACGCTCCTGTACCACCTGGTAAAGAGCTTCGATGATCTGCTGCTGGTTCGGTTCTGCCATGGGTCACCTGCTCGGGCAAAGGGCCTCCGGCGGGGCCGGGACTCCTGGAAAATCCACTTGCCGTCCTAGAGTGGGCGGACAGCCACGCCGGCGTTCTGCAGAAAGTCCTTGCACTCGGCGATGGTGTATTCCCGGAAATGGAAAATGCTCGCCGCCAGAGCGGCATTCGCTCCGCCTTCGACCAGTCCTTCCCGGATATGTTCGAGGTTGCCGACCCCGCCCGATGCGATCACCGGGATACCGACCCGGTCACTGACCGCGCGGGTCAAAGGAATATCATAACCATCCCTGGTGCCGTCGCAATCCATCGAGGTCAGCAGAATTTCTCCGGCCCCCAGATTCTCCATGCGCTCCGCCCACTCCAGGGCGTCGATGCCGGTCGGATTGCGGCCGCCATGGGTATAGACCTCCCAGGCCATGGGATCGGCATCCGGCACCCGCCGCGCATCAATGGCGACGACGATGCACTGGGAGCCGAACCGCTCGGCCGCCTCACGGACGAATTCCGGCCGGTGAACCGCCGCAGTATTGATCGAGACCTTGTCGGCGCCCGCGTTGAGCAGGTTGCGGATGTCGGCGATCTCGCGCACTCCGCCGCCGACCGTGAGGGGCATGAACACCCGCTCCGCGGTTTTGCCGACCACCTCCAGGATGATGTTGCGCTTGTCGCTGGAGGCGGTGATGTCCAGAAAAGTCAGTTCGTCGGCCCCCTGGGCATCATAGGCTTCGGCCGCCTCCACCGGGTCCCCGGCGTCGCGCAACTCCAGAAACTGGACGCCCTTGACGACCCGGCCGTCTTTAACATCGAGACAGGGAATGATTCTTTTCGTCAGCATAGTATTTATTTGCCGCCAAGTCCGGTCAATGGAGAAAAGAGCCCAACCATGCTCGATCTGTTGCTGGTCGCCTGGCGGTGTTATCCTTTGGTTATTTGGTGAGCGCCACTGCCTCGCGCAAGTCCAGGGAGCCGCTATAAATGGCTTTGCCCGTGATGACGCCGGCCACGCCGGCGGCCTCGACGGCCAGCAGCCGGCGAATATCTTCCAGGGAGGAAACCCCGCCCGAGGCGATCACCGGGATGGAGACGGCTTCGGCCAACGCCCTGGTCGCCTCGATGTTCGGTCCCTGCAGCATGCCGTCGCGGGCGATGTCGGTATAGATAAGTGCTGCGACGCCCAGGCCCTCCATCTCCCGCGCCAGGTCGACGGCCTTTTTTTCGGTCATCTCGGCCCAGCCACGCACCGCCACCAGGCCATCCCTGGCGTCGATGCCGACTACAATCCGCCCCGGGAACCGGCGGCAGGCTTCTTCGACCAGCGCCGGGTTCTCCTTGGCGACGGTGCCCAGAATCACGCGATCGATGCCCAGGTCCAGATAAGCCGCGACCGTTTGCAGATCGCGGATGCCGCCGCCGAGCTCGGTCGGGATATCCACTGCCTCGACGATCGCCTGGATCGCGGTCCGGTTCTTCGGCACTCCGGCAAAGGCGCCATCGAGGTCGACCAGATGCAGCAGCTCGCCGCCTTCTTCCTGCCAGTGCAGAGCCATGGCGGCCGGGTCGTCGGAGTAGATGGTGTCCTTCTCCATCAGGCCCTGTTCCAGCCGCACGCATTTGCCGTCTTTCAAATCAATCGCGGGAATAATAATCATGTGACAACAAAAATCCTCAGGTCAAAATCTTGTTTAACGCGGAGACGCAGAGGCGCAGAGGCGTTGCAATTCATAATGCTCTAAAGTTTTTGTTTTTTTCTCTGCGCCTTTGCGTCTCTGCGTTAACATTGTTTTTTTATACCAATTTCTATCCTCAGAGTTTCCCGAAGTTCTCGAAAATTTTCAACCCGACGGCCTGGCTCTTCTCCGGATGGAACTGGGTCGCCATCAGGTTGTCGCGCCAGAGCGCGGCACAGAAGGTCACATCGCCGTAGCGGCAGCTGGCGGCGACATGCTCGGGATGATCGGCCGCGCAGTAATAGGAATGCACAAAGTAAACATAGCTACCGTCTGCAAAGCCCTGAAAGATCGGCGCCGGCCTTTGGATACGGATGCTGTTCCAGCCCATGTGCGGGACTTTGAGACGTTCACCCGCTTCCTGCATGCCGTCCGGAAAACGTACGACCCGCCCCGGAATCAGGCCGAGGCCCTGGTGCAGACCGAATTCCTCGCTTTCGTCGAACAGCATCTGCATGCCGACACAAATGCCGAGCATCGGCCGGCCGGCCTCGATATGCGCCAGCAGGGGCTCGACGAAGCCGCCCTGTCGCAGGTTCTGGATGCAATCACGAAAGGCGCCGACGCCGGGCAGAACGATCTTGTCCGTATCACGCAGGTCTTTGGGGTCAGCGCTGATGCGGGCTGCAAAACCGAGGTTTTCGAACGCCTTGGCGACGCTGCGCAGGTTGCCCATCTCGTAATCAATGATCGTGATCATCGGTGTGTCCTATTCGAGCCTGCCCTTGGAAGACAGGACCCCCTGGACCCGGGGGTCGAATCCGGTGGCCTCGTCCAGCGCCCGGGCCAGGGCCTTGAAAACGGCTTCAACGATATGATGCAGATTGTCGCCATAGGCCAGGTTGACGTGCAGGTTCAGGCCGCCGTGATTGCAGAACGCGGTCAAAAACTCCTCGACCAGCTCGAGATCGAAATTGCCGACCTGGGTCTTGGGCAGGGGCACATTATAGACCAGATAGGGGCGTCCGGAAAAATCGAGGACAACTGCGGCCAGGGCCTCATGCATCGGCATGGTGGCCCGGCCGAAGCGCCGGATTCCGGATTTGTCGCCGAGCGCCTTCCGGAACGCCTCGCCCAGGCAGATACCCAGATCTTCGACCGTGTGGTGGGCGTCGATCTGCAGATCCCCCTGCGCCTCGATCTCCAGGTCGAAAAAGCCGTGTCGGGCAATCTGGGTCAGCATGTGGTCGAAAAAGGGCACGCCGGTCGCAATGCTGTGCGCGCCGCTGCCGTCGAGATTCAGGCTGAGCCGGATCGCCGTTTCGCTGGTGGTGCGTTCGATCTGCGCGGTACGAGACATCGGTCTTCCTCCAGATTAAATAAAACGGCCAAAGTTTAACGCAAAGGCGCAGAGACACAGAGAAAATTTTGATTACGCGAAAGCCGTTTCTGCCCTGACCTCTGTTTTCCGATCGATGACTTTTCCAGCAAGCCACCAAACGGCAAACTCAGGTTTATTCCTTTTCAATCTTTTCTTTCCTGTTGAGTGTCTCTGCGTCATTGCGCCTCTGCGTTAAGGAAGTGCTTTTATCCTTTTCCCAGCCGGATCGAAACCGACTTCGCATGCGCCTCCAAACCCTCCAGTTCGGCGATGGTAATGATCGACTTGCCGAGACGTTCCAGGCCTTCCCGGGTGAAGGAGACCAGGCTCGATTTCTTGACGAAATCCTCGGTGCCGAGCGGCGAAAAGAAGCGGGCCGTGCCGCCGGTCGGCAAGGTGTGATTGGGGCCGGCCAGGTAGTCGCCGGCCGCCTCCGGAGTGTGATGCCCCAGGAAGATCGCACCGGCGTGGCGGATCTGCGGCAGCAGGTCCAGCGGTTCGGCAACGGCCAGTTCCAGATGCTCCGGCGCGATCCGGTTGCTGAAAGCCGCCGCTTCGGCCAGGTCGCGGGCCAGAATAATGGCGCCGTAGCGATCGATCGACTGGCGGGCGATCGCGGTGCGTCTGAGTTCAGCCAGCTGCTGTTCCAGGGCCTGCGCGACTTGCCGACCGAAGTCCTCATCGGTGGTGATCAGAATCGAGGAGGCCAGTTCGTCATGTTCGGCCTGCGACAAAAGATCCGCCGCGATATGCGCCGGCACGCCGGTGCCGTCGTTGATCACCAGGATTTCGCTGGGTCCGGCGATCATATCGATGTCGACCCGGCCGAACACCATGCGTTTGGCGGTCGCCACATAGATATTGCCCGGGCCGGTGATCTTGTCCACCCGGGGGATGCAGGCCGTGCCGTAGGCCAGGGCGGCCACGGCCTGAGCGCCGCCGACTTTGAAGATCCGGTCGACCCCGGCGATTTCCGCCGCCGCCAGGACATAGGGATTGATATCGCCGTCCGGCATCGGCACGGTCATGACGATTTCGCCGACCCCGGCCACCCTGGCGGGGATGGCGTTCATCAGCACCGACGAGGGATAGGTCGCCTTGCCCCCCGGCACGTAGATGCCGACCCGGTCGAGCGGCCGTACCATCTGGCCGAGCTGCACATCCGGCTCGTCGTCGGTCAGCCAGGTCTCTTCCAACTGCCGGCGATGGAAGGCGGCAATCCGCTCCGCAGCCAACCGCAGCGCCTCCAGTGCCTCGCCCCGGACCTGCCCCAGGGCCTGCTCGATTTCGCTGCGGCTGACCTGGAGCGTCTCCGCGGTCAGGGTCAGCCGGTCGAAACGCTCGGTGTATTCGAACAGAGCCTGGTCGCCGCGGCTGCGGACCGCGGCGATGATCTCGGCGACGGTCTGTTCAACACCGGCCGGCGCCGCCTCGGCCCGTTCCAGGATCTGGCGAAAAACTTTTTCGAAATCGGTATCGGAAAAACGCAGGAATCGAATCATCGTCTTGCTCTCCAGCCGAGCGGCGAAACGGGTGTTACGAAATGCGGGGACCTTCTTCGACTACGCCTTCCAGATCCTCCAGCAGGCGGCTGATGCGCCGGTGCTTGGTCTTCAGGCTGGCTCGATTGACGATCAGGCGGCTGGTCACTTCGGCAATGGTTTCGACCTCCACCAGGCCGTTGTCGCGCATGGTGGCGCCAGTCGATACCAGATCGACGATCCGCTCGGCAAGGCCGACGATCGGCGCCAGTTCGATCGAGCCGTACAACTTGATCAGTTCGACCTGAACCCCCTTGCCGGCAAAAAAACGTTCCGTGATATTCGGATACTTGGTGGCCACGCGGATGTTCGACCACCCGGCCGGGTCATCGTCCCGGCTCAGCTCCGCCGGTTCGGCGACCACCAGCCGGCAATAACCGAACTGCAAATCGAGAGGTTCGTAAAGGTCCCGGTTCTGTTCAAGCAGGGTGTCCTTGCCGACAACCCCGATATCCGCGCAGCCGTATTCAACATAAGTCGGTACGTCCTGGGCTCGCACGGCCATGAACCGGAAACCATCGGCGCGGTTTTCAAAGACCAGCTTGCGGCTGTCCTTCTCCATTTCGGGGCAGGTGATGCCGATTTTACCGAACAGGCTCATGGAGTCCTGCATAATGCGACCTTTGGGCAGGGCGAATGTCAAAAAATTATTCATCGTTTCCCACTTCTCCCTGAATCAGGATCCGGCCGGCACCCGCCGGATATCGGCACCCAGACTGCGGAACTTTTCCTCAAGAGCTTCGTAGCCCCGGTCCAGATGGTAAACTCTTGAAATTTCAGTGGAATTTTCAGCAGCCAGTCCGGCCAGCACCAGGCAGGCGCTGGCCCGCAAGTCGGTGGCCATCACCGGTGCCCCCAGCAGGCCGGGTACGCCCTTGATCGTGGCGGTATGCCCTTCAATGCTGATCTCCGCCCCCATCCGCTGCAACTCGCAGACATGCATGAACCGGTTTTCAAAAACCGTCTCGGTAATCATACTCGAACCGGAGCATAAGGTCATCAAGGTCATGAACTGGGCCTGCATGTCGGTCGGGAAACCCGGATAAGGCTGGGTCTTGATATCCACCGGCAGGATCTTCCCGGGCCCGGTCACCTGGATGCCGGTTTCGGCGACCACGCATTCCGTCCCCGCTTCCTCCAGTTTGCTCAACAACGCTTCCATATGGCCGGCCCGGGCGTTCGTAACACGGACGCAGCCACCGGTCAGCGCCGCGGCAATCAGGTAAGTCCCTGCCTCGATCCGGTCGGGCATCACCTGGTAGTCCATGCCCCCCAACTGTGCGACTCCCTCGATGGTCACCGTGTCCGAACCCGCACCCTCGATCCGGGCTCCCATGGTCCCGAGGGCTGCGGCCAGGTCGCAGATTTCCGGCTCTCGTGCGGCATTTTCGATGATCGTTGTGCCTTCGGCAAGAGTGGCCGCCATCATCAGATTTTCCGTGCCGCCGACCGTCGGCGTGTCCAGGTGGATGCGGGCGCCGCGCAGACGTTCGGTCCGGGCCTCCACATAGCCATGATCGAGAGTGATCCGGGCGCCCATTGCCTCGAGCCCCTTGAGGTGCAGGTTGATCGGCCGGGCACCGATGGCGCAGCCGCCCGGCAGGCTGACTCGGGCGTGTCCGCATCGAGCCAGCAGGGGGCCGAGCACCAGGACCGAGGCCCGCATGGTACGCACCAGATCGTAAGGCGCTTCCTGCCCGCTCAGGGAATCGGTCGTCACCTCCAGAGTGCCGTTTTCGCTGTGTACCTGGGCACCGAGCCCGGTCAGTAGCCGCTCGGCGGTATGGATGTCCCGCAACCGGGGCAGGTTCCGCAGCCGATGTGGCCCCGGCGCCAGCAGGGTTGCAAAAATCAGCGGCAGAGCAGCGTTTTTGGCACCGCTGGCAGAAACAGTCCCCTGCAGCCGGCGACCGCCATGAATGATGATCTTGTCCACTTGCTTACTCCGGTTGTTTTTCCAGCCTACCGAAAACCACGCGCGGGATGCCGGCATAATCATCCCGCACGCCGCAGGCGTTCAGACCGGCCTCCTTGAACAGCGTCAGAACCGTGGCCGCCTGGGTCGCACCGACTTCGACCAGCATCCAGCCGCCCGGCCTCACGACTCTGCGGACCTGCCCGGCCAGATGACGGTAAGCCTGCAGGCCGTCATCACCGCCGCAGAGGGCGGTCCGCGGCTCATGGTCACGAACTTCGGGCATCAGCGAATCCCATTCCGAAGTGGCTACATAGGGCGGATTGCTGACGACCAGGTCATAGGCTTCATCAGGCAGCCCGGCCAGATCAGCCTCCCGGAAGCGGATGCGGTCGATCAGGCCATGCCGCTCGGCATTGCGGCGCGCTACCTGCAGTGCAGCCGCGCTGCTGTCGATGGCCGTCACTTGGACGTCGGGCTTCTCACTGGCAACGGCTATGGCTATGGCTCCACTGCCGGTCCCCACATCGAGCAGTTCAGCGCCAGCCGGCAGCCGTGGTAAAATCTCCTCGACCAGTATTTCCGTGTCCGGCCTGGGGATCAAAACGTCCGGACCGACCTCCAGCACCAGGGACCAGAATTCGGTCTCGCCTAATATGTACTGGAGCGGTTCATGACTGGCGCGGCGGCGAACCCGGGCGCGGAAGGCCGCGAGTTCATCCGGACTCAGGGGACGATCGAAATGCAGGTAGAGACCGACCCGGTCGAGCGACAGGGTGTCGGCCAGCAGCAGTTCCGCATCCAGCCGGGCCGCATCGATGCCCTTGTCCCGGAAATAGTCGGCGGTCCAACGGAGAATCTCGAGGACGGTCCAGCGGTCAGCCAAACTCACGCCTCCTGGGTCGCCAGCTGCTCGGCCTGGAAATAGGTCGTCAAAGCGCTGATAAGTTCATCCAGGTCTCCCTGCATGATGGCATCCAGCTTGTAAAGGGTCAGGCCGATGCGATGGTCGGTGCAGCGCCCCTGCGGGAAATTGTAGGTCCGGATCCGCTCGGAACGATCGCCGCTGCCGACCTGGCTCTTGCGCTCGGCCGCCATTTTTTCGTCCTGTTCAGCCTGCATACTGTCCAGCAGCCGGGAGCGCAGGACTTTCATGGCTTTCGCTTTGTTCTTGTGCTGGGATTTCTCATCTTGACAGGAAACCACCACCCCGGTCGGGATATGCGTGATGCGAACCGCGGATTCGGTTTTGTTGACATGCTGACCGCCGGCACCGGAAGCCCGGTAAAGGTCGATGCGCAGATCGGAAGAGTCGATCTCGACATCGACATCCTCTGCTTCCGGCAGGACGGCCACGGTACAGGCCGAGGTATGGATCCGGCCCTGAGCCTCGGTTTCCGGAACCCGTTGGACACGATGCGTGCCGCTTTCGTACTTGAAACGGGAATAGGCGCCTTTGCCGCTGATCAGGGCGATCACTTCCTTGAAGCCGCCGGCTTCGGATTCCGCGGCGCTCAGCAGTTCGACTTGCCAGCCTTGGTTCTCGGCATAACGGCTGTACATCCGGAAGAGGTCGCCGGCGAACAGAGCGGCCTCGTCGCCGCCGGTGCCGGCCCGCACCTCCAGCACGACATTGCGGGTATCATTGGGATCCTTGGGAATCAGCAGCTGCTTCAGTTGCTGCTCCAATTCCTCCTGCTGCTGCTCCAAGCCTTCGATTTCGCCCTGCGCCATCTCGCGGACATCCGGATCAGGATCCTGCAGGAGCTCCCGGCTGCCGGTGATTTCCTCTCTCATCCGGCAAAAGCGGTCATAAATGCCGACGATTTCGGCCAGTTCGGCGTGCTCCTTGGTCAGGCTCCGGTAGCGCGCCTGATCCTGGATGATCTGCGGGTCGGCCAGCAGCCCCTCCACCTCGTGGAACCGGTCGGCAATATCCTCCAGCTTAGTGATCATGGCGATATCGTCCAAATGGGAAAATCTGAAATGCGGCTGCCGGACATCCTCTGCGGAGGCCGGTTGGCTGAGAACTGGGACGGACATGATTGTCAGGGGGCCGCAGCGTCGCCCCCGGAACCGCAGGGCAATGGGTCCGCAAGCCTGGCGGCCCGTGCCGCGAGGGCGTGTGGACAGACCGGCAAACGTGCAGGGTCCTCGGAATCAATGCGGCCCGCATACCGGGCCGCCGCCCTGGCACACCACCATGCTGAACTGAACAGAGCAAGAGGCGTTGCAGGGATGAATGCCCAAAAAAGACGGCCCCGCAGGGCCGTCGGGGAAGTTATTCTTTCTTAGCGTACTTCTTGCGGAAACGTTCGATGCGGCCGGCGGTGTCGACCAGCTTCTGTTTGCCGGTGAAGAACGGGTGGCAGGCCGAACAGATCTCGGTGGTGATCTCCCCGTCTCTGGTGGAACGCGTTTCGAAAGTATTACCGCAATGACATTTTACGGTGGTGGCGTTGTACTTCGGGTGAATGCCCTCTTTCATTGCTTGACTCCTGTATGGTCTGGCTCTGTACAGACCCGGGATAACGGATTGCTTCGCAAAAGGGTTGAATTAATATCATTTTTCCTGGCTGATTGCAAGCCCTGTCTGCAGCGGCCTAGGAGTCTGTCGGACTATACGGACTGAAGCGAAAATTCGAGGCTTCGAGCACAGATTTCAGCTCGTTTGCAGGCGCATAGCCATCGCTATGGGCCAAAAAGGAGCTGAAATATGGGCCGAAGAATCGGATTTGCAGCCAGTTCATGGATAGTCCGACAGCCTCCTAAATCGCCGAATTCCAACCTCAGCGATTCATGCTATCGAGGAACTCCTGGTTGGTTTTGGTCTCGCCGAGCTTGTCGAGCAAAAACTCCATGCTGTCGACCACGTTCATGGAGGACAACACCTTGCGCAGCAGCCAGATCCGCTGCAGGCTGACCTCGTCGATCAGCAGTTCCTCACGGCGAGTGCCCGATCGGTTGATGTCGATGGCCGGGAAGATCCGCTTGTCGACCAGCCGGCGGTCGAGCATGAGTTCCATGTTGCCGGTGCCCTTGAATTCCTCAAAGATGACCTCGTCCATCTTGCTGCCGGTGTCCACCAGGGCGGTGGCGATGATGGTCAGGCTGCCGCCCTCCTCGATATTCCGGGCCGCACCGAAAAACCGCTTGGGTTTGTGCAGGGCGTTGGAATCCACGCCGCCGGAAAGGATCTTGCCGGACGGCGGGACGACGGTGTTATAGGCTCGGGCCAGCCGGGTGATCGAATCGAGCAGAATGACCACATCACGCTTGTGCTCGACCAGTCGGCGGGCTTTTTCAATGACCATTTCCGCGACCTGGACGTGCCGGGTCGCAGGCTCGTCGAAGGTCGAGGAGATGACCTCGCCGTCGACGGTGCGCTGCATGTCGGTCACCTCTTCGGGGCGTTCGTCGATCAGCAGGACAATCAAATAGACCTCGGGATGATTGTCCGTAATCGAATTGGCGATATTCTGCAGCAGAATGGTCTTGCCGGTCCGCGGGGGCGCAACGATCAGCGCGCGCTGACCCTTGCCGATCGGTGAGACCATATCAACGACTCGCATGCCGAGTTTGTCGGGCGTGGTCTCGAGAAAAATCCGCTCGTCCGGATAGAGCGGCGTCAGGTTGTCGAAAAGCGTCTTCTCCTTGGCCACTGCGGGACTTTCGAAGTTGACCTCGGCAACCTTGAGCAGGGCGAAATAGCGCTCTCCCTCCTTGGGGGGCCGGATCTGGCCGGAAACGGTATCCCCGGTCTTCAGGTTGAACCGGCGGATCTGCGAGGGTGAGACATAGATATCGTCGGGACCCGGCAGGTAATTGGCATCCGGAGCTCTCAGGAAGCCGAAACCGTCCGGCAGAATCTCCAGCACGCCTTCACCGGAGATGGAACCGTTCTTCGCGGAAGTCGCGTTCAGAACCGCAAATATCAGGTCCTGTTTGCGCATCCCGGCAGCGCCCTCGACTCCCAACTCCTTGGCAAGCCCGGCCAGTTCGGTAATTTTCTTCTCTTTGAGTTCCTTCAGATTCATCGTATCTCCTTGCACGTCGGACTTTGGGCATTGGAGCCGGCCGACGCACGTCTGCTGTTTTTCCCGGATTCAGGTTCTCTTGTCTAACGTTTTCAGATCAGCTCCAGGCCTCCTCGCGGAATGCCATGGAACTTACAGGGTAGGCTTTTCTCCCCGGTAGGCAAAGGCGCACAACGCCAATCCGTGCAGGTCAAAAGAATCCATCAATTCTTCAATTCAATGTATGCGCTAAGTAATTAGTATTCGTACAGATCAGAAATCAGTCTTATAGGTCAGTTGTCTGGCGTGATTGCGCGCTATTCTAATAGATTATTAAATCTGAAAGGAGATGAACGGTATCAGGTCGTTCAGGCAGGTCCTCGTCGCTATTGGCAAATACTTACCGGGTTTTTCCGGTGCTGTCAATGGCTATTTTGCAAATTTCCGGGGAATCTTGCCTGCGGGCAGATCCCGACCGGGAACCCGAGACATTTCGAAATGCTGTCCGGCCCATTGCAGAACCTCACCCGGCGGCATCCCATGACCCCCAAAAGGAGGCGCCTGCCCCAGGCAACGAAGGATCTTGCAGAGCAGCTCGCCTTCCCGGCCGGGTCGAACCCTCTCCACAACGCCGTGCCGCTTGCTCATTTTTTCACCGTCGTCCCCCAGCACCAGCGGCAGGTGGCAGTAGCGGGGAGACGGCAATCCCAGGCAGGCCTGCAGAAAAATCTGCCGGGGGGTCGAACCGAGCAGGTCCGCGCCGCGCACCACCTGGTTGACGCCGGCATCGGCGTCATCGACCACCACCGCCAATTGATAGGCAAACAGACCGTCGGCGCGTTTCAGGACGAAATCGCCGACGGCATCGGCAAGACACTGCTGGCGCGGTCCGAACACCCCATCCACGAAGCAGACCGATTGTTGCGGCACGATGACTCTCTGCGCGCGGGCCTGTCGTCCTTTCGGGAGTCCATGCCGGCAGGTACCGGGATAAATGGGGCCTTCTTCGCCGGGATGAGGGGCACTGGCCAAAATCTCCCGACGCGAACATCCGCAATCGAAGAGCATGCCCTGCCGGCGCAGCTGCTCCAGAGCGGCCTGATAGGCCTCGCTCCGCCGGCTTTGCCAGACCACCGGCCCGTCCCAGCAGAGGCTCAGCTGCTCAAGCACGCGCATGATGGCTTCGGCCGCACCCTGTACCACCCGGGGTTGATCCAGATCCTCGATGCGCAGCAGCCAGCGGCCACCGGAACGGCGGGCCATGCAGTAACTGCCGACGGCGGCAACCAGGCAGCCGAAATGCAGCGGTCCGGTCGGGCTGGGCGCAAAGCGGCCGACAACCCGCCTTTCTCCATCATCCATGCTGTTGATACTCGTCTCGGTCACAGTCTTGAATCATGGCTTCGGTGCACCAACTTGTCAACTTTTCCTGTCTCTAACTGGTTTCCGTCCGGAAACGGTTCTTTTCCGCCCTGGCTACGTCAATCTGCGGGCTTGCTTGTGCGGCGTACCGATGTACGCCTCCGCGCAAGCCCTTGATTTTCTTGCCAGGACGAAAAACTCCTCGTTTCCAGATCGGAAACTGCACTGTGTCCATCCGGAGTTTCCGGATGGACACTAACTGCAAATCGCGAGAGAGAAACAAGGCGCATATTGACAAAAAGCTCAAAAAAGTCTATTTGATTAGAGACATCATTCAAGCATCCTTGTTTGCCCCGCTTCCGGAGTTTCCGCTTTTGATTATTACCCGTGCCACAGAATACGCCATTCGTGCCATCCTCTACATGGCGGCCCAGCCTTCAGGCGAGATCGTCTACAAGCGCGATATCTGCAAGGCTCAGGAAATCACCCCGGCCTTCCTGACCAAAATTCTGCAGCCGCTGATCAAGGAGGGCATAGTCGGTTCGCAGCGCGGCGTCGGCGGTGGGTTCTTCCTGACTAAAGAGCCTTCCGAAATCACTTTGCTGGATGTCGTCCAAACCCAGGAGGGTCCTGTCTACCTGAACCAGTGCCTGATCGAACCGGGCACATGCAGTCGGGAATTCTTCTGCCCCGCCCATGGCGCATGGAAAGAGATCCGCGAAGAGTTCATGGGTATGCTCAAGCGCTATGACTTCGCCACCCTGGTCGAACAACAGCAGCAGGTCCATCCCGACAGCGATCCTCTGGCCAGTCTCCGGGCGGGCGCATAAAAAATACCCTGGAAACCAGGAGGGCAAGTCTTCCAGGGCGAAAAAAGGGAAACTGCGTCCAGCTTCCCCTGCAGAATCTGTCTCTGCCGAGGTTTACTGCCAGTATACCTGCACGACCACCGAATTCCAGCTGCCACGGTGTTTTATTAATCAGACTGCAAAGGCAGCGCCTCTCAACCAGTCAATCTGCCGCAGTCATCCTCCATGCCAAGGTGAGAGAACGATTGCGAAGGGGCCTGGTTCGCTGCACTCCGAGTGGAATCGTTTGACATCCCGCGACCATTTCGTTAGAGTTCTGGAACTGAAAAATACGCGTCTTTATCCAGAGTGGCGGAGGGATTGGCCCGCTGATGCCACAGCAACCGGCTCGCGGGGTCCTTGACCCGGCAAAGGCCAGGTGCTAATTCCAACCTCCCGAGGGAGGGAAGATGAGGACGGAACCGGCAGTTACCTGGTCAAATTGCCCCTGCACGGTCCCTTCTCATACTTCGGGAAGGGGCCGTTTTTAATGGGAGCCTCAATGGCCGGATCCGTTGGTCTCGTGACAACCCAAACCGTTGAATTCGATGTCGAGCTGCAACTTGAAAGCGGCCGGCTGCTGGGGCCTGTCACTCTGGCTTACGAAACCTACGGAACGCTCAACCCGACCAGCAGCAACGTCATCTGGGTCGCCCACGCCTGGACCGGCGACGCCCACGCCGCCGGCAGACATGCTGAAGAGGACCGCAAACCCGGCTGGTGGGACGACATGATCGGCCCCGGCAAGGTCCTGGACACCAATCGCTACTTCGTCGTCTGCTCCAACGTTATCGGCTCCTGCTTCGGCTCCACCGGACCGACCAGCCCTAATCCGCGCACGGGTCGACCCTACCGCTTGTCCTTCCCGGTCCTGATGGTCCGGGACATGGTCCGGGCCCAGCAACTGCTCATGGACTATCTCGGCATCGACCGGGTTTTGACGGTGATCGGCGGCAGTATGGGGGCCATGCAGGCCCTGGAATGGGCGGTTCTGTACCCGGAACGCACCCGTTCCATCATTCCGATTGCCGGCTCCGGCCGGCAGTCGCCGATGGCCATATCACTCAATAGCGTAGCACGGCAGGCGATCTACAACGACCCTCTCTGGCGCAAGGGCAATTACAAGCCGGAACACCCGCCGGCGGACGGCCTGGCGCTGGCCCGCTCAATCGGCCATATCGCGTTTTTGTCCGACCAGTCCATGCATCTCAAGTTTGGCCGTCGCTTCTCGGTCCGCGACGGCATCTTCGACTTCTTCGGCCGCTTCGAAGTCGAGCGCTACCTGGAATACAACGGCAGGAATTTCGTTGACCGCTTCGACACCAACAGCTTCCTTTATCTGGCCAAGGCCCTGGATCTCTACGATGTCGCCTGGGGTTTCGACGGCCTGAGCGATGCCCTGGCCGGCATCGCCTGTCCCTCGCTCTGGTTCGCTTTCAGCTCGGATTGGCTCTACCCCCCCTATCAGACCGAGGAGGTCGTCGACGAATTGGCCCGCCAGGGCAAACCCGTGCAATACCACCTGATCGATTCCGACTACGGCCATGATTCGTTTCTGGTCGAACCGGAGAAATTCACACCGAAAGTGGTCGAATTCCTGGCCAGTCTTGCCGAGTAATCATGCCAGGCAGAGCGATTTTATCTATTTCGTTTTCGCCCGGAAACGGTTCTTTTCCGCCCTGGCTACGTCAATCTGCGGACTTGCTTGTGCGGCGTACCGATGTACGCCTCCGCGCAAGCCCTTGATTTCCTTGTCAGGACGAAAAACTCCTCGTTTCCAGCTCGAAAACTGCACTGTGCCCATCCGGAGTTTCCGGATGGGCACTATTTCTTTTTCGGGTCGAACAGATCCAATTGGGTATAGCGGTGTTTTTCGATCTTGAACGGCATGGGATAGTAGCGGGGGCACTCCACCAGCAGGCAGGTCGCCGGCTGTTTACAGGGACGGAGGCATTTGCTGCACAACGGGTTGTATTGTTTTTCATGAACTTGGTCACGACTCATTGTTTCCGTCCCTCTGCGGGTGTTTCCAGGATTTCCCGGATCGCCTGATGGACAGCTGTCAAATCTCCCTGCGGCTGACCGACAGTGACCTCGACTCGTCTCTCCGGTAGGGTATGTCGGTAAAGAGGGTCATAATACCGCACCATCAATTCCCGCACCAAATCTTTCCAGCGCGAAGTCTCCAGCAGCTTTTCCAGTTCATCGACGGCTTCCTTGCCGAGACGTTCCTTCAGGGTCAGCAACCGCGACCTGATCTGCCCCCGCAGGTCGTCCCGGGCCGGATAATCAGCCAGGATGTTGTCGATCCGGACTTGCAGCGGGGCATGGATCCACAGAGATTTTTCCAGCTGCAGGGACTCGAAAAAACGGGCCGGCTGAACCACGCGGCCGATATGGCGGCTCTCCCCTTCCGTTAAGGCAAAGCCGCTTTCAGGAATATGCCGCAATCGATCCCAAAGCATAGCCTCGAACATCTTTTGCGACGGTTGTGCGGGGAGGCCCAGGCCACCGAAGGCGCTGCCGCGATGGTTGGCCAGGGCCTCGAGGTCGACGACCGGCCAACTTTCATTGGCCAGCCGCTGCAGAATAATGGTCTTGCCCACCCCGGTCAGGCCGCGCAGCACCACCAACCGCCCCCAGTGTCCAGCAGCGAAAAAGTCCAGAACATGTTTGCGGAAAACTTTGTGTCCTCCGGAAATCTGCCGGGCGGGGATGCCGGCGAGATCAAGCAGTTGAGTCAGAGTCCGGCTGCGCATACCACCACGCCAGCAGAAGACCACCACCGGCAAATTCGGCGGCTTCGTCTGCAGCACACGATTCACCAGGTCGGGGATTTTCGGGGAAACCAGGCGTATGCCGAGCAGACGCGCGGCCTGCTTGCCCTGCTGTCGAAAAAGCGTGCCGACCTCGCGGCGCTGGTCATCATCGAGCAAGGGAACGTTAACCGCACCCGGGATCGTCGCTGCAGAGAATTCCGCGGGACTGCGCGCATCGACCAGGAGGGCGCCTTTATCGCGCAAAGTCAGAGCCGTTTGCAGAGGGATGGTCAATTTCATCATGAAACCTTTCTTGGTGACTGCTTTATACTCCAGGAACAGCCGCGCGGCAACCCCGGGAAAGGCCACGCCCCCTGCAGACGCCAGGAAAGATGTTTTGTGAAATGCGGACAGAAAAAAAACGGAAGCGGAATCAGCTGTAGCTCTTGGAGGAATCGACAGCAGGTTCGCCGAAATTGGGACCGCTGCCGGAAACCTCTTCCAGCAGCCGACAACATTGCAGTCCCCGGCTCAGGTCGGTCCGGGTCAAGACACCGGCAACCACATCCTGCTGGTTGAGAACCAACAACCGCCGAACCGATTTTTTCTTCATGAGGCTGATTGCCCGAATTGGATGGGCCTGATCGGAAATGGTAATCGCCGGCGAAATCAGTTCGCGGCCGACTGCAAATTCGTTCAAATCACCGGCGCCGGTGATCAGGCGCAGAACATGTTTTTCGGTAAAAAAACCGAGCGGGTTCAGGTCATCGACGACCAGAACTCCGCTGATCGCATGCCTGGCCATCAGAGACAGCGCGTAACGCGCCGACATTTCGGGGGACACCTGCCAGACCCGCGGGGACATGATTGCGGCGACTTTGATATCTTCGGCAAAAACCTGCCGGTCCAGAGCTCTGACCAGATCGGCCTGGGTGAATACCCCCGACAATCCACCGCGGCGATCGACGACCACCAGATGTCGAATGCCCCGGTCCCGAAAATACTCGCAGGCCTCCTTCACCGTGGTCCCGCGATCTACGGTCACCACTTCCTTGTTCATCACCTGATCAACCCTCAAATCGGGCTGACCGAGCATCCAGTTGGCCGCGAACACCACATCCCGTTCCGTCAGGATCCCTACCGGATGCCCTTTGGAGAGAACCACCAGAAAGCCGATATTGTGGGAACTCATCAAGGCGATGCCATCCCGGACGCAACTTCGGGCATCGACAGTAACCAGCGGACCCTGGGCAAACCGATCAATGGTAGAATGCATGATATGTCCCTGCTGAATTTGCAAACAACGCCTGCCCGGCGTGCAGATGCCGGACCCACGTCAAATGGGCATTCCCATGGTGGGAGCCCTATAGTCAAGGATTCACAGCCAGACAAACGCGCTAAAAATGCAAATTCAGTTCCATCCCAGGTTCTCTTGAACCTGTCTAATCCTGATCTCATCCGCGATTCACCCTCAAGATATTGTTTTTTCAATATATTTACAATTTTAACAAAAAATAATGCTGAATCCTGTCCCATGCGAAGAGCTGACTTTTACAGGAATTTAAATAAAAAAAACCGGCTGATACTCTCGCCAGCCGGTTGTCAAAACCGCGAAAAAACCCGAAACAGTCCGTTGAATTACGGGATCAGGCTGACCGACCCTCTTTCGTCGCTAATTCCTCCAGCGCTTTTTGATAGGCGTCGCGATCGTCCTCCGAGAAACAGGCGAACAGAACATTCATGGTTTCATGGCCGGCCAGGAAATCGGCGACTGCACGAATGGCGATGCGGCTGGCGCGCTCGATCGGAAAGCCATAGGCGCCGGTACTGATCGAGGGAAAAGCCACAGAGCGCAGATCGTGTTCCGCGGCCAGTTGCAGACTGTTCCGGTAGCAAGCGGCCAGCAATTGATCCTCCTGGTGCTTGCCGCCATGCCAGACCGGACCGACCGTGTGGATCACATGTTTGGCCGGCAGATCATAGCCAGCGGTGACTCTGGCCTCACCGGTCGGACAGCCACCGATTTCCCGGCATTCTTCAAGCAGTTTCGGACCTGCGGCCCGGTGAATGGCACCGTCGACACCGCCGCCGCCGAGCAGCGACTGGTTGGCCGCGTTGACAATCGCATCGACCTCAAGGGTCGTGATGTCGGCCTGGATTAGCTGGATGTTCATGACAACCTCCCTTCAGAAAAAAATCCGAGATTCGGAACATACCGGGGTTCAGTCGACAGGATACCAGCGGCGACGAGCCATACAAGTCGGGCGGCGAGGTTATTGTGCCGGAGAGAGAGAGAGCAGATGACCGACCAGCAAACCGACGGTCAGGCCGTAAAAGCCGGCGCATGCTGTCGAAACCGTCAGGATGAAAGGCTGGGCCCCGAAACCCAGCGCCGCGAGCAACACTCCGCTGGCCACTCCCAGCACCCCCATGATGGCTCCGCCGGACTTGAGGCCGGGCCTGCGTGCTGTCCACCAGCCGCCAAGCACCCAGGCCAGGACCACATGAGAGGCATAGGCACTGAGAGTAAGGCGGGCCCAGAAAAGATCGGTCAGGCCGAAAAAGGCGAGCGCCGAAGGCAGCAGCATACTGATCAGGCTCAAGGCCGCCAGGCCGCACAACAGGCCGCCGACCAGCTGTCTGATATGTGAATTGGCGAACATGACGGAGGGTCCTTACCGGACGAATGCGGCCCTTTGCCCAATTCTCAAAGGGCTCCGCAACAGCAGAACGGAAGACAGGGGATAAACGCTGCTCGGCTCAGTCAGGGGCCTCCTGGTCCTCCCGCAAAGCCGGATAGCGCAGACTGGTGACCATGTCCTGAATTTCCTGCGGCGGCTCCCGGGTCAGGCGGGAAACGATCCACATGACCAAAAAATTCAGCAGCATGCCGACGGTGCCGATCCCTTCGGGCGAGATGGAAAACCACCAGTTCTCAGGAACATTGGCTGTTGGATTGATGAATTTGAAGTAGATAATGTAGCTGGAAGTAAAAATAATCCCGGTGAGCATGCCGGCCATAGCCCCCTCCTTATTGGCCCGCCGATTGAAAATGCCCATAATGATGGCCGGAAAAAAGGACGCGGCTGCCAATCCGAAGGCAAAAGCGACAACCTGAGCAACGAATCCGGGCGGGAAAATTCCGAACAGGCCGGCAACGAATACGGCGACGGCTGCCGATGCCCGAGCCCATAGTAATTCGGAGCGTTCCGACATGTGCGGGACCAAAACCCCTTTCAACAGATCGTGGGAGACCGATGCGGAAATCACCAGCAGCAGGCCAGCTGCGGTGGACAAAGCGGCCGCCAAACCGCCGGCCGCAACAAGGGCGACCACCCAATTGGGGAGCCGGGCGATTTCCGGATTGGCCAGAACCATGATATCCCGATCAACATAGACCTCGTTTTCGGATGCGGTTGGTCGGTTGTTCAGCAAACGCTGGCCGGACACTCCTGTGCCTTCGGCGAAGCGCGGTTTGCCGACGAAGGCCGGGCCGGGCCGATACTGCATTATGCCGTCCTCGTTCTTGTCCATCCAGGCGATCAAACCGGTCTCCTCCCAGTTCCGGAACCATTGGGGGGCTTCCTCGGCATACGATTTGTCATTGATGGTCAGCAGGAAATTGGTGCGGGCGAAAGCCGCCACGGCAGGAGCCGCCGTGTACAGCAGGGCAATGAAGAACAGGGCCCAGCCAGCCGATGAACGGGCATCACGGATCTTGCGAACAGTAAAAAACCGAATAATGACATGAGGCAGGCCGGCAGTTCCGACCATCAGGGCGATCGTGATAAAAAAAACGTCGACCTTGGGCCGCCTGCCGGAGGTATATTCACTGAAACCAAAATCCTTATGGATGCCGTCCAGAACATCCAGCAGATACTGACCCTGGTAAGAAGCCTTGCCGAGCAGGTCGGCACCCTCGGCACTGATAGTGCCGCCGAAGGCGATCTGCGGAACGAAGTTGCCGGTCAGCATAAATGCGATGAAAATGGCCGGGATGAAATAGGCGGTGATCAGAACGCAGTACTGAGCGACCTGAGTATAGGTGATGCCTTTCATGCCGCCCATGGTCGCGTAAAAAAAAACCAGCGCCATACCGATGATGACGCCCGTGTTGACCGGCACTTCCAGAAAGCGGGAGAAAACCACGCCGACCCCGCGCATCTGGCCGGCCACATAGGTGAAGGAGACAAAGATCGCACAAAACAGGGCAATGACCCGGGCGCCGGTCGAATAGTAACGGTCGCCGATAAACTCGGGCACGGTAAATTTGCCGTATTTGCGCAGATAGGGAGCGAGCAGAAGAGCCAGCAGGACATATCCGCCGGTCCAGCCCATCAAATACATCGAGCCGTCCCGCCCCATGAAAGAGATCAGGCCGGCCATGGAAATGAAAGAAGCGGCGGACATCCAGTCAGCCGCGGTCGCCATGCCGTTGGCGACCGGGTGGATGGTTTTTTCGGCGACATAGAAATCACCGGTGGTCGCCGCTTTGCCCCACACCGCGATGCCGATATAAAGTGAAAACGACAGGAAGACAAAAAGCCAGGTCCAACCCAGAATTCCCATATCAGTATCCGTCTTTTCGCAGGTTCTGTCGCGAATCGCTCAGCAGAAGAGCCCCCGGAAGTGGCCTGAGTCCCTGCCGCTAATCTTCATGGACATCGTACTTGCGATCGAGGCGATTCATCAACTTGACGTAAATGACGATCAGCAGGACGAAGACGATGATGGAGCCCTGGTTGGCAAACCAGAATCCCAGTTTGAAACCGCCAATTCGGAAATGGTCGAGCGAGTCGGCAGCCAGCAGGCCGAACACATAAGAAACGACAAACCAGACCGACAGCAAAACCACGATATAGGCCACGTTTCTATGCCAATAGGCTTTCAGTTTTTCCTGTTTGTTCATGTCAGCGCCTCCCTGCCTTCGGCCCGGTGTGCAAAAACATAGCCTCGCGGCCGGGACCAGTCAACCGAAATCATGCCCTTGGAAAAACCGGCCGGAACCTTCTTGCGAGCCCATCGTCGGCCGTCCGTCGAGGCTGAGAAGACCGAAATCCCGTCTGCCCGGATTGTTTGTCCTGCCGGCCTGGAGTCCCAATTCGGGCAACCGGGTCGCGGGTCATTCCATCATTTCTCTCCGGGCAAAGCGCCGGGGTTGCAGATGTCATCGGCACGGTTCGCCATCGCCCCGCAATTGAAGCAGATGAAAGCCGGCCTGGAACTGCGCCGGGCCAATTCTTCACTCCGCCCCGCCCGCTTGAGTTCACAGAGGTGCCGGGGATGCTCTTCGGGCTGCTGGCAGTTTTCATTGCTCGTCATCGGCGATTCTCCTATGTTTGCAAACAAAACCCCAGCCAATTATAGTGGAAACTGGCAGCGAATCCAGAAGACATTTCCTGCAAAGAAAGGATGGCAGGCATGCATGAACTCAGTCTCACCCGGCATCTCGTCGAGATTGCCGAAGCGCATGCCCGCCGGGAAAACTGCCGTGAGATCACCTCGATAACCGTGGAAATCGGCGCCCTTTCCGGTGTTATCCCGGAGGCGATGGAATTTGCTTTCGACGTCTGCACCCAGGGTACGCTGGCCCAGGGGGCAAAATTAATCCTCCGCAGGATCCCCGGTCGTGGCCGCTGCCTGGAATGCGGGCTGGAGTCAAACCTGGAAACCCTGACATGGACCTGCAGCAGCTGCGGCAGCTTTGCCCTGGAAACCTTCCAGGGCAAGGAAATGCGCCTGGTCGAACTGGAAGTCAACTGAGCCGTGCCCCTCCTTAACAGCACCTGCCCGGATATCGCGTTTTGGCCAACAAAAGGCCGGCAAAACACACACTTCGCTCCAGGCATCTGAACGTCCCCCGACCACACTGCTGCACTGCACCGGCAAATACCGGAAAATATTGGCTCACCCCAATGCTTCCTGATCTGATAATAATTGGCATATCTGATGCAGAAGAAATATTGAAAGATATTGGTAACAACCGACTGTCAACGAGGAGTTTTGTCATGTTCAAACTTTCCGCTGTCTTCTGCGCATCGTCCTTTGCGGTCTGCAGCTGGATGTCCGGCTTCAGCCTGCCCCGTTTGACCGGATCTGCTTTCGATTATTTCCTGATGCCATTTCTTGGCTATCTTTCGCTGTTTTTTGCGGCGCAACTGGCGACGCGGCTGCTGACGGTCAAGGCCAGGATCTCCGAATAATTATTCTCTCAGCGCGATCAGGGCAACCCGCGTCCAGCGCTGCCCGATCACCTGGTTCGAAAAGCTTTCGTCCGTACCCGGGATCTGCACGGCTGCAGAAGTCCATTTATCCGTCCCCGACGGGCCGGAGGGTCCCTGTTCCCCTTTTCATTTTGAGAAAAGGCAAGACCTGTTTATAAAAATATGCTATGAATGAAAATTGATTTAGATTACCGGCATTTTTTCGACGAAGGAGATTTCCCGTGACCAAACTGGACATTCAGAAAGCGATCAAAGATTCGATTCAGACCGAAAAAGACGCCATGGATTTTTACAAATACGGCGCCGAGCGCATGGCGGAAGACCAGGCCCGCAGCACCTTCGAGCTGCTGGCCCGCGAGGAATATCAACATGCTGAATCTTTTTTCAAAATCTATCAGGGCGGCGACATCCCCTCGTTTCAGGACTTCATGAAGGAACCGCCCAACACTTCATCTTCCTGGTGGAAAGGCCTGCAGGACCTCCTGCTGCAGGATTTCGACGAGCGCAAGGCTCTCGAACTGGCCATTGAACAGGAAGAAGCCCTGGAAAAATCGCTGCGGGAAATGGCCGCACAGATCGATGACCCCGCGATTGCCGATGTGTATCTTGCCAATGCCAACTCCACCCATCACCACCTGGAGGTCTGTGAAGAAGATTACAAGGCCATGTTCGGTATGAGCGGATAGCCTGAGTGCAGGCCTGGCAATGACAACCTAAAATTGGAAAAGCCGCTCCCGGCAAGGGGCGGCTTTTTTTATCTGCGGATCGCGGTTGCGGAATCAACCGGCGATATATTGCAAAGCGGGCCAGGCCACAAGAAGAACTGAGAGAAGAGCACAAACGGTCAGTGCAATGAAAGCACCGTGCCCCAGATGATTTTTTGTCGAACTGAAAATCCTCATTGACTTACCTGTTCCATAAAACCGGTCTTCGAAACGACAATTTCTGCGCTGGTGGAAAATCAGTTGAAGAGTTTGGCGCCCAGATAGGCAAGTGCCGGCCAGGCAATAAGAATGGCAGACACGACTGCCAAGATGCCGAGAATCGTGAGAGTGAGAGCCAGGTAGCTGCTCTTAACGGTGTCCATCAAGTTGGTCTGGTTTCTCATGATCCTTCTCCTTATCCAAATGTATGAGGCGAAAGGGTTGCTGACTTAAGTTAAGAAAATACTAACATTAGGAAGGACTCATGTCAACAAAAAAATTAAATAAATCCAAGCAGAATAATCCTACCATAAACACCTGCAATCTTTACTAAACTTGCTGATTAATCACCCAACACAGGTAAATCCCTGCACATTAAAAAGCCTATCCATATATAAAAATGTATTAATTTAAGGACGACAGACTTCGCCCCGCCCTTCTTCTCGAGACTGGTGGTTATTGTTCCGGTGGTTAAATATTCGAATTTTTGTTGTAGGGGCGGCCCCCCGTGGCCGCCCAGGGCAGGCACAGGGGCCTGCCCCTACAATTGGTTGTTTATGCACCGATGCAATATGAAAAACATAATCAATCGTTGTCGCCTATCCGTTTTTTCCCTTGCTTTGGGATTAAAGGGAAAGTAACCTACGACAAGTTGTATGTTTTAAATATTTAAGCCACAAGATATTGTGGTTTTATGGGGGATTTCTCATGCATCAATGCAAACAATGCGGCAAATCCTATTCAACAGCCTGCAACCAGTGCCATGCGGCCAACCCGCCCAAGGTTCGTCGCAGCAAACCTTAGTCTCATCCCGGAATCTCTGGCTGCCTCGCAACCTACCCCCCTGAGCGATGCTCGCATCGGACGCTCACCAATTCTGCTCCCGCCGAGAATAAAAGCACCCATTCTTTTCCGATATGAATTGCCGGCAGCCCGCTACTGGTTTTTTCCCGATCATTCGCTATGATTGAAGGAAACCGAAGGAGGTGCTTATGAGAACCTTGGCTATCTGTTCCTGTCTTATGGCCAGCCTGCTGTTGATAGTTGGCTGTTCAAGTACCAAAATGACGGGTTCGTGGAAGGACCCCGACTACAGTCGGCGGATCGACCGCGTTTATATCATCGGGATGTCCTCGCAGGAATTGAACCGGCGCCTGTTTGAAGACCGGTTCGCCGAACACCTTGCCTCCTACGGTGTCACCAGTTTCGTCAGCTACAAGGATCTTCCGGATATCGAAAATACCGACCGGGGAACCATCGAACAGCAGGTTCAGGCGCATCGGGCGGACACTCTTCTGATGACCCGGGTGATCAACAAACGAACCGAAAAGGTTGTCAACCCCGGCTACTCGTCCTACCGGGCCTGGCCTTACTATAACCGGTCGCCCTACTCCCCCGCACCTTACTACCATAATTACTGGAGCTATTTCGACCATCGCTACGATATGCTCTACGTGCCGCCGACGGTCTCCAGGTACCAGGTGGTCACGGCGGAATGCAACCTTTATCAAGCCGGCTCAGGAGAACTGATCTGGGCGGCGCAAGTGGAAACCGTCGTCGACAGGAACTTCCAGAAAAAGCTCAACGAATTCATCGAAACGGTGATTCATGGGATGAGCGAGGACGGTTTGCTGTAGCGACACAAGCAGAAAGAAAGGCAGTGGTATGGCGGAACTGCGGCGGGATCTGAATTATTTCTCTTTGTCTATCGTATAGACCAGTGGCTCGGAGAAGGAGTGCTTCTTGCCGGAGACTTTGCCTCGCCCTTCTTCGATGGCCTTGCGAATTTCGACCGCCGCCCTGAAATACGGGACGGACACAGCCAGGGCCAGAGGGACCAGCAGCACCCCCAACACGAACAGGATCTGCAGATTGAAAATCATGGAGCCGAGAATCAGCGCTCCGGCCGCCAGGCTCAGGTAAAAACCCAGTGCGTTCAGCTTGCAGACGAGGATGACCTGGTCGGGAGTCTCCTTACGGTCAATGAAAAGTCCCATCTCCCTTTATCCTTTCCTTTGGCGGCTGCTGGCCCCCGGCAGAAACCTGTCGCTCCGAACCGGCAGGTTCGCGAAAGGTCCAAGCTGGTTCAATAATCGACAATCCCGGGT
>Ga0102929_1000075_pt1 | contig 48842 bp, 43 predicted proteins | sample SalPonR1_B_D2_MG_FD_78510 | JGI IMG/M metagenome (GOLD analysis project Ga0102929, IMG submission 78510) | Salt pond soil microbial communities from South San Francisco under conditions of wetland restoration - Salt Pond MetaG R1_B_D2_MG | ecosystem: Environmental > Aquatic > Marine > Intertidal... | reverse complement strand
GGCAGACGACCGGAGAATGACGATGAAAGCCGATATCCATCCCCGCTACGACGAGATCAAGGTGATCTGCAGCTGCGGGAACGAGTTCGTGACCCGCTCGACGGCCGGCGAGGAGCTGCACGTCGAGGTATGCTCTGCCTGCCACCCGTTCTACACCGGCAAGCAGAAGATCATGGACTCGGGCGGCCGCGTCGACCGCTTCCGCCGCAAGTACGGTATGTCCTGAGGCACCGCCTCACGCTTCCCCGCCGACTCCGGGCGCGCCGCCCGGCCGCTTGCCGGCTGCGCGGGGTGTGCGGCACCATGGCAGGGTTTCGCGGTTGCCCTTCCGCCGCAGGGTCCCGGGATCACAAAGCAACGAGGATCGCGCCCGGCGCCGATGGCCGGCGCCTGCCCGCTCGCGCGGTCGGACAATGGTGACCAAGGCCAGGAACCACACATGAGCAACAAGCATTTCACGCTGACGAGCCCGCAAGACGGCAGCACCGAGCTGACCGTGCATGAAGGCAGCCTCGGCCCCGACGTAGTCGATATCTCGAGCCTGTACCGGGAATGCGGTGTGTTCACCTACGATCCGGGCTTCATGGCCACCGCCAGCTGCGAGAGCAGGATCACCTTCATCGACGGCGCCGAGGGCGTACTGCTCTACCGCGGTTATCCGGTCGAGCAGCTGGCGGAGCATTCCTCCTTCATCGAGGTCTGTTACCTGCTCCTCTACGGCGATCTGCCCGCCAAGGACGAGCTGGAGGAATTCGAGTCGATCATCCGCCGGCACACCATGCTGAACGAGTCGGTGTCCCGGTTTTTCATGGGCTTCCGCTACGACGCCCATCCCATGGCCATGCTCTCGGCCGTGGTCGGCTCCATGTCCGCTTTCTATCACGACACGATGGACATCCACGACGAGCGCCAGCGCGACATCTTCGCCCACCGCATCATCGCCAAGCTGCCGACCATCGCCGCCGCGGCCTACAAGCACTCGATCGGCCAGCCCTTCATCTATCCGCGCAACGACCTCGACTACTGCAGCAATCTGCTGAACATGTTCTTCGCGGTGCCGGCCGAGCCCTACCACGTGGACCCGGTGGCCGCGGAGGCGCTCGACCTGCTGTTCATCCTGCACGCCGACCACGAGCAGAACTGCTCCACCTCCACGGTGCGCATGGCCGGCAGTTCCGGCGCGAACCCGTACTCGGCCATCGCCGCCGGCATCTCGGCGCTCTGGGGCCCGGCCCACGGCGGTGCCAACGAGGCGGTGCTGGAGATGCTGGAAGAGATCGGCGACGTGAAGAACATCCCGAAATACGTCGCCAAGGCCAAGGATAAGGACGACCCGTTCCGGCTGATGGGCTTCGGCCACCGGGTGTACAAGAACTTCGACCCGCGGGCGAAGATCATCCGCGAGATGTGCCACAAGGTGCTGAAGAAGCTCGGCAACGACGACAGCCCGCTGTTCGAGCTGGCGCTGGAGCTGGAGCAGGTCGCCCTGAAGGACGAGTATTTCGTCGAGAAGAACCTGTACCCGAACGTGGACTTCTACTCCGGCATCATCTACCGGGCGCTCGACATCCCCACCTCCATGTTCACGGTGATGTTCGCCATCGGGCGCACCGTCGGCTGGGTGGCGCACTGGCGGGAGATGATCACGGAGCCCGGACGGCGCATCAGCCGTCCGCGCCAGCTCTACACGGGTCCCGGCCAGCGGGATTACGTGCCCCTGGACCAGCGCTGAGCCCCGGCGCCCGGCGCCGCTGCCGGCGCGAGCGGTCCGGCGCGCCGGGATAGCGCTTCAGAAGATCGGCGACGGCGCCTCGGCCAGCAGCTTCTGGAGCTTTCTGGCATCGGCCCGGCGCATCGGCCGGCCGTCCACCGGGCTGATCGGCGCCTGGCGCAGGCCTTTCTCCGGGAACACCGTCGCTTCCACCGTGGCCTCGTCGCAGCGGAACCGGTAGCCCGGATAGGTGTCCAGGCGGTCCTGGCGGCTCTTCAGCCGCCGTTCGTAGAGCTGGTAGGCGGTCTGCTCGCAATCCAGCTGCCAGGCCACCTCCTCGGGCGCGTCGGCGAACAGGTGCAGGTTGATGGCCGAGTGGGAGGCCGCCGTGCCTGCCAGCACCGGCCCGACGAGGCGGGGGCGGAACTCTGCGAAACGGTGCATGACCGCAAGCGCGGTGCGGCGCAGGCGGTCCAGCAGTTCCGAGTGGTCGGAGGCGCCGAACAGGCGATGATGCTCGATCAGCGCCGACTCGATCTCGGTGTTGCTCGGCAGGGCACCGCGCTCGCGCAAGCCCAGCCGCTCGGCCGCTTTCACCTTGGCCTGACGGTAATTCTCGATCCCCTGATCGGCGATGATGCGGGCAGCTTCTCGTGCCAGCAACTGGCGGGTACGGCACACGTCGTCATGCTTGGGCATGGCGCTCTCCTGCGGTCGGGGGGCGGGCTCAGAAAATGGGTTCGTCGATCTCGCTGCCCGAGCCGGTGTCGTTGAAGATCTCGTCCGCGCCGTCGATTGTACCGGCTTCCGGCTCGTTGCCCACGCGGAACTTCTCGAAGATGAAATCACCCTGGTCCGTTCCCACCGGGCGCCCGGTCTCCGGCGAGACCCGCACCATGACGAGGCCCTCCGGCTCCTCGACGATCGCCGTCGGCGCGCCGTCCAGCGCCTGCTCCATGAAGTGCATCCACACCGGCAGCGCGGTGCGCGAGCCTTCCTCGCCGGCGCCGAGCGGCTTGTCCTCGTCGAAGCCCACCCAGGTGACGGCGACCAGATCGCCGTTGAAGCCCCCGAACCACGCATCGCGGCGGTCGTTCGAGGTGCCGGTCTTGCCGTACAGGTCGTCACGGCCGAGCGCGCGGGCGCGCCGGCCCGTGCCGCGGCGGATGACGTCGCGCATCATGTCCGCCACCAGGAAGGCGTTCTCCTCCGTGACCGCCCGTTCGGCGAGGCGGATACCGGCATAGAGGCGGGGATCCTCGTTCGCGGTGGGGCGCCAGGCCAGGGTCGGCTCCTCCAGGGCATCGACGCTTGCCAGCGGGTCGGCGGCCGGGCCGTCGGGCCCCTCGGACAGGGGATCGGTGAAGGGGTTGGTCTGGATCTCCGCCAGCTCCTCGCTGTACTCGCACTCGGGGCACACCCGGAGCGGATCGGCCCGGTACAGCACCTCGCCGTCGCTGTCCTCGATCCGGTCGATGAAGTAGGGCTGCACCCGATAGCCGCCGTTGGCGAACACGGCATACCCCCGCGCCATGTCCAGCGGCGAGACGGCGCCGCTGCCGAGTGCCAGGGAGTAGTTGTAGGGCACCGCCTCTTCAGCGAAACCGAAGCTCCGGATGTGGGGTACCGCAGCGGCCAGGCCGGTGCCGATCAGCACCCGCACGGAGGCCAGGTTGAGCGAGCGGTACAGCGCTTCGCGCAGGCGCACCGGACCGTAGAACTTGCCGGTGTAGTTGATGGGCTTCCACGGCCCCTCCAGCTCCTCGGACTCGAACACCACCGGGGTGTCGTTGACGATGGTGGCCGCGGTGAAACCGTTCTCCAGCGCCGCCGAGTAGATGAATGGCTTGAAGGCCGAGCCGGGCTGGCGCCGGATCTGCACCGCCCGGTTGAACTTGCTTGCCGCGTAGTCGAAGCCGCCGGTAAGAGCGACCACCGCGCCGTCTTCCGGATCCATGGACACCAGCGCGCTCTGGGCGGCCGGCACCTGGGCCAGCGCCCAGCTGTCGGCAACCGTGGGCATCACGTGGATGACGTCGCCGACGGCCAGCACCTCGTCCACGGATTCCGGCGGCGAACCGACCCGGTCGTCGTCGATGTAGCGCTTCGCCCAGTTGATGCCCGACCACGGAACCCGGATGACCCGGTCACGCCGCAGGGCCACCGTCGCGCTGTCGTCCTCGCCCAGCCCGACCACCACGCCCACGCGCAGTCCGCCCGGCTCGGGGTAGTCCTCCAGCGCCTGCAGCACGTCCGGCGGCAGTTCCGGATGGCCGCCGGCGGTGTAGGCGCCGCTGCCCGGCTCGCCGTTCGTGCCCTCGTCGCCGCCGGGCGGTGCAGGCAGCTCGAGCGTCGCCAGCGGCCCCCGGTAACCGTGGCGGCGATCGTATTCCAGCAGGCCGTTGCGCACCGCGTACACCGCGGCGGTCTGCAGCGAGGCGTCCAGCGTGGTGGTCACCCGGTAGCCGCCGGAGTAGATACCCGGGCCGTAGCGCTCCAGCATCTCCCGGCGCACCATCTCGGCCAGATACGGAGCGGTCACTTCCACCGCCGGTCCGTGCAGGCGGGACTCCATGGGGTATTCCAGGGCGGCCCGGTACTGCGCCTCGCCTAGGTAGTCCAGCTCGCGCATCCGGCGCAGCACGTAGCTCCGCCGCGTGGTGGCTTTCTCCGGGCTGCGCACCGGGTTGTAGGCCGACGGCGCCTGCAGCAGGCCGGCCAGCGTGGCGGCCTCGGCCGCGTTGATCTCCTGCAGGCGCTTGTCGAAATACACCCGGGAGGCGGCGGCCACGCCGTAGGCGCGCTGGCCGAAGAACATCTTGTTCAGGAACATGGCAAGGATCTCCTCCTTGCTGAATTCCTTCTCGATCTTCCACGCGAGGAACGCCTCGCGAATCTTGCGAGTGAACAGCCGCTCGCGGCTGAGGAAGTAGTCCCGGGCGAGCTGCTGGGTGATCGTGCTGCCGCCCTGGCTGCGCGAGCCGGTCATGAGGAAATTGATGCCCGCGCGCAGCACGCCCTGGTAGTCGATGCCCGGGTGCTCGAAGAAGCGGTCGTCCTCGGCGGCGAGGAATGCCTGCATCACGTGCTCCGGGATCTCCTCGTACTCCACCGGTATGCGCCGCTGCTCGCCGATCTCCGCGAGCAGCCGTCCGTCCCGGCTGTAGACCCTGAGCGGAATCTGCAGCGGTATGTCACGGATGGTCGCCGCCTCGGGCAGGCCCGCCAGCGTATAGTGGTAGGCGCCGACCACGCCTGCCGTCAGAGACAGGGCGAGTATGATCAGCGTGCCGGCCAGGCCGACGAGGATGCGAGTGAGGGATCGTGTTGCCAAAGCGCTTTCCGGTCCTTGCCAGCGTCAGGGGCTTACTGCATAGTGACTGCGGCCGAAGCGGACCGTTCCTTGTGTACAAGGGGGCATGGGGCGGTCCGGGTCAGGGCGAAGACCGGATCATACCGTCAGCGGGGGGCCAGACCGCAATGCTTCGCGGCGACAGTCTACAACCATACCCGGCAGGCCGCATCCGGCCGGCCGCTTTCCATTGCCACGAAACTGCCCCGGCCCCTCACTTTCGGGTCTGGCTCACTACCGGTACACAGTTCACAGAATAGGCGGCAGGGCGTGCCTTACTATACGTTGGCACTCGGCAGGGGATCAGCGCCGTTTTATTTAACATTTTGTTGATATATAGTTGACCGGGATTCTTCAGGCGCCCCACCACGAATCCAGCGTAACCTACGGACTTGGAAGGGAAAACAGGTGCAATTCGGCAAAAAAAATCGTCCGCTCCTGGGGCTTGACATAACGACATCGTCGGTCAAGCTCATCGAGCTCTCCCAGAGCGGCAAGCGTTACCGCGTCGAGTCGTACGCGGCCGAGCCGACCCCGCCCAACTCCATCAACGAAAAGAACATCGTCGATGCCCAGGCCGTGGGTGGTGCCATCCGGCGGGCCGTGAAGCGGGCTGCCACGAAGTGCAAGGACGTGGCCATCGCCATCAGCGGCGATGCCGCCATCACCAAGGTCATCCAGATGCCGGCCACGCTGGCGGAGAAGGATCTCGAGGGTCAGGTGGAGATCCAGGCCGATCAGTACATCCCCTTCCCCATGGAAGAGGTGAGTTTCGACTTCGAGGTGATCGGGCCGAACGAGAACGACCCGGATATGAACGACGTGCTGCTGGTGGCCACCCGCACGGACAACGTGGACCAGCGCCAGGCGGCCGTGGACGCCGCCGGCCTCTCCGCCCGGGTGGTGGACGTCGAGGCCTTCGCGCTGGAGAACGCCTGCCAGCTCCTCACCCATCAGATGCCGAACGGCGGGGTGGGTCAGTCGGTCGCCGTGGTCGACATCGGCGCCAGCGCCACCACTTTCAGCGTGCTCGACGACCTGAAGGTCATCTACACGCGGGACTTCGCTTTCGGCGGCGTGCAGCTCACCGAAGAGATCATGCGCACCTACGGCCTGTCCATGGAAGACGCCGGGCGGGCGAAGAAGGAAGGCGGCCTGCCGAGCAACTACCAGCCGGAAGTGCTCGACCCCTTCATCGACGACATGACCCAGCAGGTGAGCCGCTCGCTGCAGTTCTACCTGGCCTCCGGCGGCGGCCGCGAGCAGCCGGACATGATCCTGGTCTGCGGCGGCTGCGCCAATATCCCGGGTATCGCTGACGTCATCTCGAGCCGGGTGGGTATTCCCACGGAGATCGGTGATCCGCTCGGCCAGATGAAGATCGCATCGAAAGCCAAATCCCAGGGCGTCACCAAGGACTCGACGGCGCTGCTGATCGCCTGCGGGCTCGCATTGAGGAGCTTCGACTGATGCCGCGTATCAACCTACTGCCTTGGCGCGAAGAGCAGCGCAAGCAACGCCAGCAACAGTTCGGCATCGCGATCGTGCTCTCGGTGGCGCTGGCCGGCCTGGTGATCTGGCTGGGCAACGTGTTCTATCAGGGCCGCATCGATTACCAGGAAGAGCGTAATCAGCGGCTCGAGGCCGAGATCGCCGAGCTGAACAAGGCCATCGAGGAGATCGAAGGGCTGGAGCGTCAGAAGGAGCGGCTGCTGGCCCGCATGGAGATCATCGAGGACTTGCAGACGAGCCGCCCCCTGGTCGTCCACCTGTTCGACGAGCTGGTACGCACACTGCCGGAGGGCGTGTATCTCACGGGCATAAAGCAGAGCGGCCGCGAGATCGAGATCACCGGCAGCGCCCAGTCCAGTACCCGGGTGTCCGCCTTCATGCGCAACATCGACGCCTCGGAGTGGCTCACCGACCCGGATCTCGAGCAGATCCGCACCCTCGACGCGGGTCAGGCCGAGAGGTTCAACTTCGTCCTGAAGGCGAAGCAGGTGAAGGTGCTGGACGACGATGAGGAGGAAGCCGCATGAACGTCCTCGAGGAGCTGCGTAATCTCGACACCAACGACGTCGGCCGCTGGCCGCTGCCGTTCCGCGTCGGCGCCATCGTGATCGTCTTCGTGGCGGTGGCCGTGTTCGGCATCTACATGACGGTGGTCAAGAACAAGGTGCCGATGCTCGAGCGCGTGGAGGCCCGCGAGCGCGAGCTCAGGCAGACCTTCGAGAACAAGCAGAAGAAGGCGGCGAACTTCGACGCCTACCGCGCCCAGCTCGCACAGATGGAGCAGTCCTTCGGCACCATGCTGCGGCAGTTGCCGGGCGAGACGGAGATACCGAACCTGATCGTCGACATCTCCCAGACCGGCCTCGCCGCAGGCCTGGAGGAGAAACTGTTCGAGCCCCAGGCCGAGATCCGCAAGGACTTCTACGCGGAGAAGCCCATCAAGATCCAGCTCGCCGGCAGCTATCACGAACTCGCCAATTTTGCGAGCAGCGTCGCCGCACTGCCGCGCATAGTCACGCTTCACGATATCCAGATCCAGCCGGCCACGGACGAGGAGTTCGACCAGCTGTCGCTGGACGTGACCGCCAAGACCTACCGCTATCTGGAAGAGGAGACCGAGTGATGAGGCAGCAAGCTCGCTTCCAGGTAAGCCGCCCGCGGCTCCGCCCTGCCGGGCTCTTTACCGTGCTGGCGGCGCTCGTGCTGCCGTTCGCCGCGGGCTGCGGCGGCGGCATGAACGACCTGAACGCCTACATCGACCAGGTGAAGGCGCGACCCGGCACGCGGCCGGACCCGCTGCCGGAGATCGAGACCTACGAGACCTACGTCTACACGGCGGACGTGGACGGCATGCGTTCGCCGTTCGTGCCCGACTCGCCGGTGGCGGATACGCGGGCAGGCGCCGGCGGCGGCGTGCGCCCGGACGTCAACCGCAGCCGGGAGTACCTGGAGCAGTTCCCGCTCGATTCCCTGGACATGGTGGGCACGCTGCAGCAGGGCAATACCAACTACGGACTGGTCGAGACCGCAGACGGTCTCATCAACCGGGTGACCGTGGGTAACTACGTCGGTCAGAACGACGGTCGCATCACCGAGATCAACGAGTCGGAGATCCGGGTGAAGGAGATCGTCTCCGACGGCATAGGCGGGTATCTGGAGAGAGATGCCGCCATCAGTATTTCGGACTGAGGCCAAGCAGATGGCACTGGGAGAAACTGGAATGACTCGCATAACGAAGCCGCTGCCGGCGAACAATCACGGGCTGGGCGTCCTCAGGAATCCTCTCGGCTGGCTGGCCGCCCTCGTGCTGCTGTTCGCCTCCGCGGGTATCCACGCACAGGAGGCGGCGGGGAACACCCTGCAGGACATCCAGGTCCAGTCGCTGCCTGGCCAGCAGGTGGAGCTGCGCCTCGTGCTCTCGGGGCCGGCTCCGGAACCACTCAGCTTCACCATCGAAAACCCGGCGCGCATCGCGCTCGATCTGCCCGACACCGCACTCGGCCTCAGTTCACGCCGCAGGGACGTGGATCTGCGCATGCTCGACACGGTGCTGACGGCCGAGGCGAACGGCCGCACCCGGGTGGTTCTGAACCTGGACAGCATGGTGCCCTACGACACCCGCGTCTCCGGCAATACCGTCATCCTGACCCTCGGCGAGGGCGGCGACAGGGTGGCCGAGACCACCACCTTCAGCGGCACGCCGTCGGCCTCTTCGGCTGCGCCGACCGGGGACCGGTCCATCGAGAACGTCGACTTCCGCCGCACCCGTGAGGGCGGCGGGCGGGTCATCATCGACCTCACCGACCCCTCCACGCCGGTCGACATCCGCGAGGAAGGCGGCCGGGTCGTCGCCGTATTCAAGGATACGGAACTGCCGGGCGAGCTGGTGCGCCGCCTGGACGTGCAGGATTTCGCCACGCCGGTGACCACCATCGACGCGGTGCGCGTGAACGACGATGCACGGGTGCTGATCTCGGCCGAGGGCGACTACGAGCAGCTCGCCTATCAGACGGACGACGTGTTCACCGTCGAGATCAACCCGGTGGCCGAGGAAGAAGAGCAGGCCGCCAGCCTGTTCGCCGAGGACAAGGAGTACGAGGGCGAGCGGGTCACACTCAACTTCCAGGACATCGAGACTCGTGCCGTGCTGCAGCTGCTGGCCGAGATCAGCGGCCGCAACATCGTGGTCTCGGATACCGTCCAGGGCAATGTCACCCTGCGTCTGAACAGCGTGCCGTGGGATCAGGCGCTCGACATCGTCCTGACCACCAAGGGCCTGGACATGCGCCAGAACGGCAACGTGATCATCGTGGCGCCGGCGGAAGAGATTGCCGCGCGGGAGAAGGCCGATCTCGAAACGAAACAGGCCATCCAGGAGCTGGAGCCGCTGTTCTCCGAGTTCCTGCAGGTGAACTACGCCAAGGCCGGCGATCTCGCCGCGCTGATCAAGGAGGGCGAGAACTCGCTGCTCTCGGACCGCGGCTCGGTGGCCATCGACGAGCGCACCAACACGCTCCTGGTGCAGGACACCGTGGACCGTCTGCGTGATGTGCGCCGCCTGGTACAGACCCTGGACATTCCGGTGCGCCAGGTGCTGATCGAGTCCCGCATCGTGGTGGTGAACGACGACTTCAGCCGCGAACTCGGCGTGCGTCTCGGTCTTACCTCCGTACAGGAGAATTCGAGCGACGGACTGTTCTCGGTCACCGGCACCAGTGCGGGCTCCGACGTGATCACGGCATCGGCGCTGGACAACCTGGCCGATACCGGGCAGCCGTTCCCTGTCGAGGCGCCGGCGATCAACAACCGCTACAACGTGAACCTGCCGGTGAACAATCCGGCGGGCCAGATCGCGCTGGCGATCCTGGACTCCGACTACATCGTGGATCTCGAGCTCTCCGCCCTGCAGGCCGAGGGCCGGGGCGAGATCGTCTCGACGCCGCGGGTGATCACCGCCAACCAGAAAGAGGCGCTGATCGAGCAGGGCGTGGAAATCCCGTTCCAGGAGTCCTCCTCCAGCGGCGCGACCACCACCCAGTTCAAAAAGGCGGTGCTGAGCCTGACGGTGACCCCGCAGATCACGCCGGACGACAACATCATCATGGACCTGCAGGTGAACTCCGACAGCGTCGGTGAACTCGTGGCCAGCGCCACGGGCGGCTTCGTGCCCAGCATCGACACCCGGGAGATCCGCACTCAGGTGCTCGTGCGCGACGGCCAGACCGTGGTGCTCGGAGGAATCTACGAGACAGAGCGACGAGAGGCTGTCAACAAGGTCCCGCTGCTGGGCGACATCCCCGGCGTGGGCGCGCTGTTCCGCTCCACCACGAACGTGGCGAACAAGTCGGAACTGCTCATCTTCGTGACACCGAAGATTCTGGAAGAAAACGCAGTCGTTTACTGATGGCGCACGGCCGCCCTAAAGATTGGGAATCGAACCGATGAGAAAACTCTCGACTCTGCCGACATTGCTTATCGCATTCATGGGGCTAGCGCTCGGCGCCTGTTCCAGCGGCGGCACCGACAGCTCGTTCGCCGGCAGCGGCAACGGCGGCACCGGCGGCGGCGCCGGTCCCGACCAGCCCACACCGGCGAGCGTCACGGTGCTGACCAGCAGCCCCCAGTTGCCCTCGGCGGGCGGTTCGGAGGTGACCATCACCGCGCTGGTCCGCGACGCGGACAACCGGGTAATGGCGGACCAGCCAGTCGTGTTCTCGTCCACCTCGGGCATCCTGACGGTCAACGAGGTCACCACGCTGGAGAACGGCACCGCCACCGCCTCGTTGGGCACGGCCGGTGACCCGACCAACCGCACCATCACGGTGACGGCCGACGTGAACGGCATCGCGAATAGCGTGGACGTCAACGTGGTGGGCACCACCATCACGCTGCAGGGCCCCGCCAGTCTGCCCCAGGGCGACAGTGCCACTTACAGCGTGGTGCTTTCCGATTCCAACGGCGAGGGTATCGCCGGCCAGACGGTGGATGTGGCCTCGGCCAATGGCAACACCCTGGCATCGAATTCGCTCGTGACCGACGGCCAGGGCCAGGCGCAGGTCGAGGTGACGGCCTCGGCGGCCGGCGCGGACACCCTCTCGGCCACGGCGCTGGGCATCTCCGACGAGGTGACCCTGACCGTCTCCGACGATTCCTTCGTCATCACGGCGCCGGCTGCCGGTACTGAGGTGCCGCTGAATACGGCGGTGAGCGTTGCGGTGAACTGGACCGTGGGCGGCACGGCCCAGGCCGGTGAAACCATCACCTTCTCCACCACCCGCGGCACGCTCTCCGCGGCCTCGGCCGTGACCGACGCCAACGGTGATGCCAGCGTGGATATCCAGGCATCCAACGCCGGCTCGGCGGTTATCACGGCCACCAACCCGCAGGGTACCGAGACCACGGTGCAGATCCAGTTCGTGGCCACCACCGCCGACAGCATCGAGGTGCAGGCGAGCCCGTTCACCGTTGCGCCCAGCGCACAGAGTTCGATCACTGCCATCGTGCGGGACCCGGCCGGCAACCTGGTGGCCAACAAGGTCATCGACTTCAGCCTGGACGACGTCACCGGCGGCTCGCTCTCCGCCGGTTCGGCGACCACCAATACCCAGGGCCGCGCCACCGTGTCCTACACCGCGGGCTCCACCACCAGTGCCAGTAACGGCGTGATCATCACGGCGACGGTGCGCGATACGCCGGCGGTCACCGGCTCTGTGAACCTCACCGTCGCCCAGCTGGAGGTATTCATCACCCTCGGCACGGGTAACGAGATCAACGAGCCGAACCAGGCCCAGTACCGCAAGGAATACGCGGTTCAGGTCACCGACTCCCAGGGTGCCGGCGTCTCGGGCGTTACCGTCCAGATGCGTATCCAGTCCAACGCCTACTTCAAGGGGTTCTGGCAGTTCGATACGGTGGCCAGCCAGTGGATACAGAATGTCACGGCAGGCCCCTGTGCTGATGAGGACGTGAACCGCAACGGGGTTCTGGACCAGGGCGAGGACAACAACGGCAACGGCACGATCGAGGCCGGTAATATCGCCACTGTTGCCGCCCAGAGCACGGGCAGCGGTACCTTCACGACGGACAACAATGGCTTCGGCATCGTCGACGTGATCTATCCGCAGGAATTCGCTCGCTGGGTGGACGTGACCCTCACGGCCCAGGCGACGGTACAGGGGACGGAGACCACGGAGACGTCCCGGTTCGTCCTGCCCATCGCCGCGGCCGACGTGACCGACCAGAACACGAGCCCGCCAGGTAACCCGAGTCCGTTCGGCCAATCCGGCACCTGCGCCAATACGCTCTAGCGCAGAGAACGGCAAAGCCGGCCTCCGGGCCGGCTTTGTTCTCTCCGGGCGGCACTTTTGAGTGATGACACCAGGATATTCCTCGTCGGCCCCATGGGCGCGGGGAAGTCCGCGGTCGGCCGCGCCCTGGCCCGGACCCTGAAGCTCGAGTTCGTGGACACCGACGACGAGATCGAGCGGCGCACCGGCGTCGACATCCCCTTCATCTTCGAGAAGGAGGGCGAAACCGGCTTCCGCAAGCGCGAGGCCGCGGTCGTCGACGAACTCACCGCCCGTCAGGGACTGGTGCTGGCCACCGGCGGCGGCGTGGTCGGAGATCCGGACAACCGCCGGCACCTGGCCGCACGGGGCACGGTGGTCTATCTCCATGCCACGGTCGCCCAGCAGGTGGAGCGCACCCGCCGCGGGCGCGAGCGGCCCATGCTGGCGGAAGGCGACGCCGGGGAGACGCTGGAGCGCCTGTTCGCCGAACGCGAGCCGCTGTACCGTGAGATCGCCGATCTCGTGATCGAGACCGACGCCCGCCGCGTGCATCACGTGGTGGACGAAATTCGCAGCCGGCTGTGAGGGACGGCCGCGGCGCTTGATTCTGCCCGCCGCCCCCGGCAACTTAGGCGGTCTGCCGCACCCGGAGCCGCCTGCCGTGACAGACCCCGAGACGCTCACCGTGCCGCTCGGCGAGAGGAGCTACCCGATCGTCGTCGGGGCCGGCCTGCTCGGCGAGGCAGGCGGGCTCGCCGCACGGCTGCGCGGGCCGGATGCCGTGGTAGTCACCAACGACGTGGTGGGGCCGCTGTACCTGGACGCGGCTCGCGCCGGCCTCGGCGAGCGCCTGGCCGGCGTGCACGTATTGCCGGACGGCGAGGCGCACAAGCACCTGGAGCACGTCGCCGCCATCATCGATACGCTGGTGGAGTCCGGGGCCAACCGGGACACCACCGTGGTGGCGCTGGGCGGCGGCGTGGTGGGCGACATGGCGGGTTTCGCGGCGGCCTGCTACCAGCGCGGCGTGGACTTCATCCAGCTGCCCACCACCCTGCTGGCCCAGGTGGATTCGTCGGTGGGCGGCAAGACCGGCGTCAATCACCCCCGGGGCAAGAACCTGATCGGGGCATTCCACCAGCCCACCTTCGTGCTGATCGACCTCGACACCCTCGACACCCTGCCGGACCGGGAACTGGCGGCCGGCCTGGCGGAGGTCATCAAGTACGGGCTGCTGGGCGACGCGGAGTTCTTCGCCTGGCTCGAGGGCAACGTGGCGGCACTCCGCCGCCGGGACAAGCCGGCGCTGCAGCAGGCGGTGCGCCGCTGCTGCGAGATGAAGGCCGCCATCGTCGCGGCCGACGAGCGGGAGGCGGGCCGGCGGGCGCTGCTGAACCTGGGCCATACCTTCGGCCACGCCATCGAGTCGGTCACGGGTTACGGCGAGTGGCTGCACGGCGAGGCGGTGGCCGCGGGCATGCTGATGGCCGCCCGGGCCAGCGGTCTCGGCGAACCGGACATGCAGCGTATCCGCACGCTGCTCTCTGGGGCCGGTCTGCCCGTTGCTCCGCCTCCCGTGGGGGCGGCCCGCCTGCGCGAGGCCATGCAGCTGGACAAGAAGGTGCAGGCCGGCCGCCTGCGGCTGGTGCTGCTGCACAGTATCGGCCAGGCGTACGTGACCGCGGAGTTCTCCGCACAGGCACTGGCCGGAGCGCTGGCGCGGGCCGACGGCGGCGCGGGCTGACGCGGTGGCGGGGCCGGTGGAAACCGTCCAGATCGAGCGTGCCGGTGACGGCCTGCTGCCTGCCGCCGGCCGGGAGTCGCAGAGCCGGGGCCGCCGCCACACCGAGCCACCGCCGGTCTACCGCGGCGAGTACCAGCGCGACCGCGACCGCATCATCCATGCCAGCGCCTTCCGCCGGCTGGTGTACAAGACCCAGGTGTTCGTGAACCACGAGGGCGACCTGTACCGCACCCGCCTCACCCACTCGCTGGAGGTCGCCCAGATCGCCCGCAGTGTGGCGCACACCCTCGGCCTCAACGAGACCCTGGCCGAGGCCATCTGTCTGGCCCACGATCTCGGCCACACGCCGTTCGGCCACGCGGGGCAGGACGCGCTGAACGAGTGCATGCGCGGCTGCGGCGGCTTCGAGCACAACCTGCAGTCCCTGCGGGTCGTCGATGAGCTCGAGGAGAAGTACGCGGAGTTTCCCGGCCTCAACCTCATGTACGAGACGCGGGAGGGTATCCTGAAGCACTGCTCGGCGCGCCACGCCCGGGAGCTGGGCGAGCTGGGCCGGCGTTTCCTGGAGCGGCGCCAGCCGGGGCTGGAGGCCCAGCTCGCGAATCTGGCCGACGAGATCGCCTACAATAATCATGACGTGGACGACGGCCTGCGCGCCGGGCTGCTGAGCGTGGAGATGCTGCGCTCCGAGCCGCTGTTCGCCGCGCAGCACGACGAGGTCGTCGCCCGCTACCCGCTGCTGGAGGGCCGGCGCCTGATCCACGAGGTGATCCGCCGCATGATCAACCGGGTGGTGACGGATCTCATCCGCGAGACCGCCGCGCGCCTGCGCGCCGCGAATCCCGGCTCCATCGACGAGGTGCGCGGCCGGGAGGGTCCGCTGGTCGGCTTCAGCGAGGAGATCCGGGAGCAGCACCTCGCGCTGAAGCGCTTCCTGCACGCGAATCTCTACCGCCACCACCGGGTGCTCGGCATGACGCTGAAGGCGCGGCGGGTGGTGGAGACCCTGTTCGCCGCCTACATGGACGAACCCCGGCTCATGCCCGCGGAGTTCGCCGCCGCGGCCCGTGCGGCGCGCCAGGAGCAGGGCGAGGCGGGCCAGGCTCGAGTGGTGGCCGACTACGTGGCGGGCATGACCGACCGCTACGCCATCGCCGAGCACGAGCGCCTCACCGACCCGGCCGTCGGCAACACCTGAGTGCCCATCGCCGCCGCCGCCCCGGCCGCGCGGAGCGGTGATAGAATGCACGCCCGCAGCCGAGGGGACACCGTGACCGACGACAGCATCGCAGACATAGCAGCCAGGGACAGACTGATATTCGCACTCGATGTGCCGGACGTCGCCGCGGCCCGGCGCCTCGCCGGAGAGCTCGGCGACAGCGTCTCGTTCTACAAGATCGGGCTGGAGCTCGCCATGAGCGGCGGCTACTTCGAACTCGCCGACTGGCTGATCGAACGGGACAAGAAGGTGTTCCTGGACGTGAAGCTGTTCGACGTGCCTGCCACCGTCGGCGCGGCCGTCCGCAACCTGGCCGCCCGCGGCGCCACCTTCGCGACGGTGCACGGCAACCAGTCCATCATGGAGGCGGCCGCCGAGAACAAGGGCGAGCTGAAGGTGCTGGCGGTGACCGTGCTCACCAGCCTCGACCGGGGCGACCTGGACGACCTCGGCTTCGACTGCAACGTGGAAGAGCTGGTGCTGTCCCGCGCCCGGCGTGCCTTCGAGGCCGGCTGCGACGGCGTGATCTCCTCCGGACTGGAGGTGCCGCGGCTGCGCGAGCACGTCGACAACCGCCTGCTGGTGGTCACTCCCGGCATCCGGCCGGTCGACAACCGCCCCGCAGACGACCAGAAGCGGGTGGTCAGCGTCGAGCAGGCCTTCGCCAACGGCGCCGACCACATTGTCGTCGGCCGACCCATCCGGGACGCCGAGTCCCCGCGGGTGGCCGCCGAAGCCATCCAGACCACCATCGCCGGCCTGTTCCCGGCGGAGTAAATCGATGAGCGAATCGCGTAACGAGTTGGAAAACGACCTCCTGCTGCGCGCGCTGCTGCGCGAGCCCGTGCCGCGCACGCCCGTGTGGATGATGCGCCAGGCGGGCCGCTACCTGCCGGAATATCGGGCCACCCGGGCGAAGGCCGGTAACTTCATGGCGCTGTGCGGTAACCCCGACCTCGCCTGCGAGGTGACCCTGCAGCCGCTGGAGCGCTACCCGCTGGACGCCGCCATCCTGTTCTCGGACATCCTGACGGTGCCGGACGCGATGGGCTGCGGGCTGTACTTCGAGACCGGCGAGGGGCCGAAGTTCGAGCGCCCGGTGCGCACGCCGGCCGAGATCGAGCAGCTGGCGGTGCCGGACGTCGCGGAGAAACTCGGCTATGTCATCGACGCCGTGCGGGTGATCCGCCGGGAGCTGGCCGGCCGGGTGCCGCTGATCGGCTTCTCCGGCAGCCCCTGGACGGTGGCCACCTACATGGTCGAGGGCGGCAGCAGCAAGAATTTCGCCCGCATCAAGGGACTGCTCTACGACCGTCCCGACCTGATGGAACTGCTGCTGTACAAACTCGCCGACGCCACCCGGGACTACCTGAACGCCCAGATCCGGGCCGGTGCCCAGGCGGTGATGATCTTCGACACCTGGGGCGGCGTGCTGACGCCGGATACCTACCGGCGCTTCTCGCTGGCAGCCATGCAGCGGGTGCTGGACGGGCTCGAGCGCGAGCAGGACGGGCGCCGCGTGCCGGTGGTGCTGTTCACCAAGAACGCCGGTCCGTTGCTGGCCGACATGGCGCAGACGGGCTGCGACGCGCTCGGCGTGGACTGGACCACCGATCTGGCCGACGCGCGCCGCTATACCGGCGACAAGGTGGCGTTGCAGGGCAACCTGGACCCCTCCATCCTCTATGCGGGACCGGAGGCAATCACCGAAGCGGTGGCCGCGGTCCTGGCGAGCTACGGCAAGGGGCCCGGCCACGTGTTCAACCTGGGCCACGGCATCCATCCGGAGATCGACCCGGAGCACGTCAGTGCCATGCTGGAGGCGGTACACAGGCTGAGCCCCCAATATCACTGAGCCCCCACCACACGATCCGGAGTACTGACGGGAGCGCCGCCGCGGGGAGGACGCCGCGGGCCCGCAGCCGGGCGCGGAAAGGCAATGGAAGCGACGCTGTCAGACGGTCTCGACGTACTGCGCGCTGAGCGCTTGCGGCGCATGAAGCGCGTGGCTGCCGGCCTGCTGGTGGCCATGCTCGGCCTGTACGTCGTGACCGGCCTCGGCGAGGAACACTACCCGTGGCTCGGCTACGTGCGTGCGTTCGCGGAGGCGGCCACCGTGGGCGCTCTGGCCGACTGGTTCGCCGTCACCGCCCTGTTCCGCCACCCGCTGCGCCTGCCGATTCCGCACACGGCTATCATCCCCCGGCGCAAGGACGACATCGGCGCCAGCCTGGCCGGTTTCGTGGAGACCCACTTCCTGACCGCCGACGCGCTGGCGCCGCGCCTGGACAAGGCGGACTTCGCCGACGCCATGGGCCGATGGCTCGCGACCCCGGGCAACGCGGACCGCCTGACCCAGGATCTGTCGGTGATCCTCGGCCGGGTGCTTGCCGCCAGCGACAACCGGCTGCTCCGCGATCTCGTGAAGACGAATCTGCAGCGCGCCCTCGGCGAGACCCGCCTGACGCCCACGGTGGGCCAGCTGCTCGACCTGCTGCTGCTGCAGGACCCGGACCAGACGGTGATCAACGGCCTCGTCGGCCTCGCCCGCAGCCAGCTCGACGAGAACCGGCTGCAGCTGCGCCAGCACATCGGCGAGCGCACGCCCTGGTGGCTGCCCAACTTCGTGGACGAGCAGATCTATCGCCGCATGGTGACCGAGATCGAGGAGGTGCTCACCGGCATGACCGCCAGCGACACGGATACCGAGGCGCGGCAGCGTCTGCGCCGCACCCTGGAGGAACTGGTGACGTCGCTGAAAGAGGACCAGGCGCTGATCGAGCGGGGCGAGGAGATCAAGCAGCGGCTGCTGAAGCACCCGTCGTTGAAGCGCTACCTCTCCGGTGTGGTGGCCGACGTGAACCGTTATCTCGAACAGGAGGCGGCAGACCCGGACTCAGGCATGCGCCGGCGCATCTCCGAGTCGCTGGCCGGCGCCGGGGGTACGCTGGCGGCCAATCCGGGGCTGCGCCAGGAACTCGACAAGTGGTTCCGGGACACCCTGCTCTACATGGTCACCCGCTACCGGACGAACATCTCCTCCATAATCAGCGAGACCATCGCGGGATGGGATGCCGAAGCCACGGCCCGGCGCATCGAGCTGCACGTGGGCCGGGACCTGCAGTTCATCCGCATCAACGGCACGCTGGTGGGCGGCCTGGTCGGCCTGACCCTCTACACGCTCTGGCAGTTCGTGGTGTGAGAACCGCGGGCGGTAGAGCCGCCGGAACGGCCGGCGCGACGATCTAGGGTAATCAGGGCGTCCCGTCGCGCAGTGCGCGCCTGAGTATCTTGCCCACGTTGGTCTTCGGCAGCTCGTCGCGAAACTCCACCACCTTCGGCACCTTGTAACCGGTGAGTTGCTCCCGGCAATGCTCGACGACGGCCTTTTCGGTCAGCGACGGGTCCTTGCGCACCACGAACACCTTCACCACCTCGCCGGCACGCTCGTCGGGCTGGCCGACGGCCGCCACCTCGAGGACCCCGTTCATTGCGGCGATCACTTCCTCGATCTCGTTCGGGTACACGTTGAAGCCGGACACCAGGATCATGTCCTTCTTGCGGTCCTCGATGTAGACGTAGCCGCGCTCGTCCATGCGGCCCATGTCGCCGGTGCGGAACCAGCCGCCCTCCAGCATCACCTTCTCGGTTTCTTCCGGATGGTCCCAGTAGCCCTCCATCACCTGGGGTCCGCGGATGCAGATCTCGCCGACCTCGCCGACGGGCAGCTCGTCGCCGGCGTCGTTGCGGATGCTGACTTCCGTGGAGGAGATGGGCAGGCCGATGGAGCCGTTGTAAACGGCCTCGTCGGTGATGGGGTTTATGACTGCGGCCGGTGAGGTCTCGGTGAGTCCGTAGGCCTGTGTCAGCGTGTTGCCCGTCACCTCCTTCCAGCGCCGGGCCACCGGCTCCTGCACGGCCATGCCGCCGCCCACGGTGATCTGCAGGCTGCTGAAATCGAGCTGGTCGAAGCCCGGGGTATTCAGCAGGGCGCTGAACAGGGTGTTCACGCCGGTGAAGTAGGTGAAGGGATACTTGGCCAGCTCCTTGACGAACGCCTCGGAGTCCCGCGGGTTGGGGATCAGGATATTGCGGCCCCCCAGCTTCATGATGCCGAGGCAGTTACCCTCCAGCGAAAAGATGTGGTAGAGCGGCAGCGCCGTGATGGCGATAGTGTCCTGGTCCTCGTCCAGCTTCGCACCCAGCCAGGCCGTGGACTGCTCCACGTTGTAGACCAGGTTGCGGTGGCTCAGCATGGCGCCCTTGGCCACGCCGGTGGTGCCGCCGGTGTATTGCAGGAAGGCGAGATCGCCGAGGTCGATGTCCGGCGGCTGGAACACCAGGCTGCCGCCGTCGTAGAGCGCGTCGCGGAACGAGACGGCGCCCGGAAGGCGGTAGGCCGGCACCTGCTTCTTCACACGCCTCACCACGAAGTTCACGATCTGGCGTTTCGGCGTGCCGAAGAGGTCGCCCACTCCCGTGGTGACCACCGTCTCCACCGGGGTCTCGCCGATCACCTTCTCCAGCGTCGTCGCGAAGTTCTCCAGGATCACGATGGCCCGCGCACCCGAATCCCTGAGCTGATGCTCCAGTTCCCGCGGGGTATACAGCGGGTTCACGTTGACGATGATCAGCCCGGCCCTGAGCGCGGCGCAGAGCACCACCGGGTACTGCAGGATGTTCGGCAGCATGATGGCGATCCGGTCGCCCTTGGCGAGCCCGGCCCGCTCCTGCAGCCAGGCGGCCATGTGCCGGGACAGCCGGTCCAGGTCCGCATAGGTCAGCGTGACGTCCATGCAGGTGTAGGCAGGCCGGGCGGCGTATTCCTTGAAGCTCGTCTCGATCAGGTCGCGGAGCGAGCGGAAGCCGCCGTTGTCCACTTCTGCCGGGACCCCCGGCGCATATTCCTTCAGCCAGAATTTATCCACGGAATCTCCCATCGTCTGGGCGGCGCAGGCGGTGCGCCAACAGGAACAATCAGGTTACCTATACACGCGGCGGGACAGGCGGGCAAGCCGGCACGGGCGTCGCCCCGCCGTGTCAGTCTGTCAGTGCCGCCGCGACCGCCGGCCAGGCGTTGTCCAGCATCAGCGGCTGGGCGGCGGCATTGGGATGGATGCCGTCCGCCTGCATCAGCCCGTCGTCCAGCGCCACGCCGTCCAGGAAGAACTCCACCCACGCGAGCTCGTAGCTTTCGGCCAGCTCGCCGTAGAGGGCGTGGAAGCTCTCCGCGTAACGGGGACCGTAGTTGGTCGGGATGCGCATGCCGAGCAGCACCACCTCCGCGCCTGCCTGCCGGCTCTGTTCGATCATGGCCTCGAAATTCGCACGCACGACGGCGAGCGGCAGCCCGCGCAGCCCGTCGTTGCCGCCGAGTTCGATGATCACGAGTTCCGGTTCGTGGCGCTCCAGGGCCCGCCCCAGGCGTGCCAGACCGCCGGAGGTGGTATCGCCGCTCACGCTGGCGTTGACGACCCGATGCCCGTACCCTTCCTGCGCGAGCCGCGAGGCCAGCAGCGACACCCAGGTCTCCTCCACGGCGAGGCCGTAGCCGGCACTGAGGCTGTCGCCCAGCACGAGGACGGTGGGCGGCGGCCCGTCTGCGATATCGCTCCTGGCGGTATCCGCCAGGGAAACATCCGCGAGGGCCGGTACGCCGAATACCAGCAGCAGGGCCAGGAAGAGCTTTTTCATGTCAGTGGATTCGAAAGCGGCGCTCGTCGCCGAGCATCTCAGCAAGAAGGTTACCAGTCCGGAAGGAAGTCTGACCATTCTGGACGACGTCAGTTTCGCCATCGGTCGTGCGCAGTCGGTGGCCATCGTGGGACCGTCCGGGGCCGGCAAGTCGACGCTGCTGGCGCTGCTGGCCGGCCTGGATACGCCGAGTTCCGGCCACGTGTGGCTCGAGGGACGGGAACTCTCGGCGCTGGACGAGGACGGACGGGCCGCCGTGCGGGCCGCCCGGGTGGGCTTCGTGTTCCAGTCGTTCCATCTCGTACCCTCTCTCACGGCGATCGAGAACGTCATGCTGCCGATGGAACTCGACGGTGCCGAGGATGCCCGGGAACGGGCCGCCGCCATCCTCGCGGAGGTGGGACTCGCCGCCCGCAAGGGCCATTACCCGAACCAGCTCTCCGGCGGCGAGAAGCAGCGGGTGGCCATCGCCCGGGCCTTCGCCACGAACCCCGCCGTACTGTTCGCCGACGAGCCCACCGGCAACCTGGACGCGGCCACCGGCGAGCGCATCATCGAACTCCTGTTCCGTCTCAACAGCGACTCGGAGGCGACGCTGGTGCTGGTCACCCATGACGAGCCGCTGGCCGGGCGCTGCGACCGCCGGTTGTCGCTGGAGGCGGGACGCCTGGTCGGCCAGTGATGAGCACCGCCGCGTTCGCATTCACGGCGCTTCGGCGCGAGGCGCGTTCCGGCGAGCTGATCGTACTGGCCGCGGCGCTGGCCATTGCCGTCACCTCCCTGACCGCCATCGGGTTCCTCACCGACCGTATCGCCCAGGCGGTCTCGCTGCAGGCCGCCGAGGTGCTCGCCGCCGACATCCGGCTGCGCTCGGCGCGGGAGATGGACGATGCGCCCCTCGCCTCCGCCCGGCAGATGGGACTCGACATCGCCGAGACGCTGACTTTTCCGAGCGTGGTCTTCGCCGGCGAGCGCAATGCGCTGGCCACCATCAAGGCGGCGGGCCCGGGCTATCCGCTGCGCGGCAAGGTACGCACCGCCGACGAGATCTTCGGCGCCGAGCGCATCGTGGATACGCTGCCGCCGCCGGGTACCGTCTGGGCCGATGGCGCGTTGCTGGCCCGCATCGGCGCGCGGGTCGGCGACCGCGTGGAGGTGGGCGCCTCCACCCTGACCGTGGATGCCGTGCTGACCTACCGGCCCGACCAGACGCCGGGCTTCGCCGGCCTGGCGCCCGGCCTGCTGATGAACCTGGACGAGGTGCCGGCCACCGGCCTCGTGCAGACCGGCAGCCGGGTCAGCCATGCCCAGCTGTTCGCCGGTGACCGCGAGACGGTGCGCCGCTTCGTCGAGGCCTGGCAGGAGCGGCTGCCGGACGCGGTTCGCCTCGAGGACCGGGGCGACGCCGGAGAGGAGCTGAACTCGGCGGTGGAGCGGGCGGGGCGGTTCCTCTCGCTGGCCTCCCTGGTGAGCCTGCTGCTGGCGGCCGTCGCGGTGGCGATGTCGGGCCGGCGCTACGCCGAAAGGCGCCTCGATACGGTGGCGCTGATGAAGAGCCTCGGCGCCTCCCAGGCCTTCATCTTCCGGGTCTCGCTGGTGCAGCTGCTGATGATCGGGCTGGCCGCCGGCCTGGTCGGCGCGGCTATCGGCTACCTGGCCGAGACCGGCCTGTCCCGGCTGCTCGCCGGCCTCATCGGCAGCGACCTGCCCGCGCCTTCGCTCACCCCCGTGGCGCTCGGCGTCGGCACCTCGCTCATTCTGCTGCTCGGTTTTGCCCTGCCCTCGCTGATGCGGCTGCGCAGTACCCCGCCGCTCAGGGTGCTGCGCCGGGACATGACACCCCCGCCCCCGGCCGCCTGGCTCACCACGCTGGTCGCTCTCGCCGCGCTGGCAGCGCTCATCTACTGGGCGGTGCGCGACGTCGCGCTGCTGGTGCTGGTGCTGGGCGGCACTGCCGTCATCGCCGCCGTACTCTACCTCGCCGGCAGGCTGCTGGTGCTCGCGCTCGCGCGCATGCGGGGCCGTGTCGGCGTGGCCTGGCGCTACGGGCTGGCGAACGTCGCCCGCCGCGGCAGCGACAGCGCGGTACAGGTGGTGGCGTTCGGCCTCGGCCTGATGGTGCTGCTGCTGCTCACGCTGGTGCGCAACGACCTGCTCGCGGGTTGGCGCGCCACCCTGGACGAGGACGCGCCGAACCACTTTCTGATCAACATCCAGCCGGACGACCGGGACAGCGTGGCCGCCATCCTCCGCGAGGCCGGCGTCGAGGACCCGGCGTTCGTGCCGCTGGTGCGCGCGCGGCTCACCGCCATCAACGACATCCCCATCGGCGAGATCGCGTTCGCGGACGAGCGTGGCCGGGGCATGTCGGAGCGGGAGCAGAACCTCTCGTTCACGGCCGAGCTGGCGGCCAGCAACCGGGTCACGGCGGGCAGCTGGTGGCCGCCGGGCTACGACGGCCCGCCGCTGGTATCCGTGGAGGCGGATGCTGCCGAGGAACTCGGCGTGGGCCTGGGCGACGAACTGTCCTACCTGGTGGCCGGCGAGCCGCTCACCGCGGCGGTGGCGAGCATCCGCGAGGTGCAGTGGGATTCCTTCGAGCCCAACTTCTTCATGGTGCTGTCCCCCGGCGCGCTGGAAGGCTATCCGCGCACCTACATCTCCAGTTTCTACATCGACCCGGAGCGCAAGGGCGCGTTGCTCGAGCTCGTGCGCAGCCACCCGAGCATTTCGGTGATCGACATCGAGGCCCTGATCGCCCAGGTGCGCAGCGTGATCGACAAGGCGGCCCTGGCGGTGCAGTACGTCTTTCTGTTCACCCTGCTGGCCGGACTGGTGGTGCTGTTCGCCGCCGTCCAGTCCACGCTGGACGAACGCCGTTACGAGAGCGCGCTGCTGCGCACCTTCGGTGCGAAGCGCCGCACCGTGATGGCGGGGCTCGCCTCGGAGTTCCTGGCGCTGGGCCTGCTCGCCGGCGTATTCGCGGCGGCCGGCGCGACGGTGCTGGGCATGCTGGCGGCCAATCGGCTGTTCGACCTGGACTACACCGTCGACCCGGTGCTCTGGCTGGCCGGCATGATCGCCGGCATGTTGCTGGTGGGCGTCAGCGGCACGCTGGCCGCGCGCGGCGCGGTGAACGCCCCGCCGGTGAACACGCTGCGCCGCGCATAACCCATGTAGGAGGGCCTTCAGGCCCGATCGATCGCGGCTGAGGCCGCTCCTACCATTGTCTATTGGCTCCAGTCGGCCCGGACGACCCCGCAACCCATGCCCACCCGCCGACGGGCCCGAAGCCGACAGGCATGGCACCTGTCAGCAGACGTTGCTGACTGGCAGCCCCTTTACGCCACTGCAGGGCGGCCATGAAAGGAGGATAATCGGGGCTGAAGCCCCTCCCACAGAAGGTCCTCCTACACGGATTTGAGCGCCTCGAGGGCTTCCTTGCGGCTGCGCTTCAGGTCGACGATCGGGGGCGGGTAGTCCTCGCCGGGAGTGAAGCCGATGCGGCGGGCCTCGGCGTCCGGCAGCTGCCACGGTTCGTGGACGTAGCGGTCCGGCAGGCGCTCGAGTTCCGGCACCCAGCGGCGCACATAGGCGCCGTCGCCGTCGAAGCGTTCGCCCTGGCGTACCGGGTTGAAGATGCGGAAATAGGGCGCGGCGTCGGCGCCGCAGCCGGCCGACCACTGCCAGCCCATGGTGTTGTTGGCGAGATCCGCGTCCACCAGGGTGTCCCAGAACCAGCGCGCGCCCTCCAGCCAGTGCAGCCGGATGTTCTTTACCAGGAGTGAGGCGACGATCATGCGTACCCGGTTGTGCATCCAGCCGCTCTGCCAGAGTTCGCGCATGCCGGCGTCGACGATGGGGATGCCGGTACGGCCCCGCTGCCAGGCGTGCAGCAGGGCCTCGCCGTCCTGCCGCCAGGGGAAGTCCCGGTATTTCTCGTACAGGGGCTCGTTGGTGGTGCGGGGAAAGTGATACAGCACGTGATGGGCGAATTCCCGCCAGCCGAGTTCCCGCAGCCAGGCCTCGGCGCCGTCCGGGTAATCCTGCGTCCGGGCCGCGACCCGATGCCAGGCATGCCGGGGCGAGATCTCCCCGAAGTGCAGGTGGGGCGACAGCCGGGAGACGCCGTCGACGGCCGGCAGGTCACGGGTCTCGTCGTAGTCGCGCAGGGCCCCGCGGGCAAACGTCTCCAGCCTTCGGCAGGCGCCGGCCTCGCCGGGTGTCCAGTGGTCGGGGAATCCTGCGGCCCAGTCGAGGCGCGGCAGATAGCCCAGTTCGTCCGCTTCGAGCGAGGCCGGCCAGGCCCCGGGTGGACGCACGGTGTGCGGCGCCTCGAGCGAATCCGGCGGCGGCAGTTCCTGCTTTGCCCGCCGCCAGAAAGGCGTGAACACCCGGTAGGGATCGCCGCCGCCGGTCTCGATCTCCCAGGGCTCGAGCAGCAGCGCCGCCTTCTCGCTCAGGGCGCGGATGCCGTTCTCGCCGAGGCCTTCCTTGATGCGGGTGTCCCGCGCGACCCGATGCGGATCGTACAGCCGGTTCCAGTGCACGGCACCCGCCCCGGTGTCTTTCGCCAGCCGCCGCAGTTCTTCCAGCGGTTCCCCGCGCCGGATGACGAGGCGGCTGCCTTTCTCCCGCAACGCCTCGTCCAGTGCGGCGAGACTGTGGTGCAGCCACCAGCGCGAGGCGGCGCCATGGCCCCATTCGCCCTCGCTGTCGTCGTGGACGAAGACGGGGATCACGGTGTCGGCCTCGTCCACCGCCCGGCGCAGCGCGGGGTTGTCCGAGAGTCTGAGGTCCCGCCGGAACCAGACGAGAGCCGTGCCGCCAGACACTCAGTTCACCCGGTTGCGGGGCTCGCCGGCGAGCCAGGCCCGGGCGTTGGCCGCGAGTTCCTCGATGGCGCGCTGGCGGGACTCCCGGGCGGCCCAAGCGGTGTGCGGTGTGAGGATCAGGTTGTCGCCCCGGTAGTCGAGCAGCGGGTCGCCGTCCACCGGCGGTTCCTGGGGCAGGACGTCGATACCGGCGCCGGCAATGGTGCCGTTCGCCAGCGCCGCGGCCAGCGCCCCGGTGTCCACCAGCCCGCCGCGTGCGGTATTGACCAGGATCGCATCCGGTTTCATGCGGGTCAGCTCGTCGGCACCGATCAGCTGCCGGTTCTCCGCCGTCAGCGGGCAGTGCAGGCTCAGCACGTCGGCCCCGGTCAGCACCTCGCCGAAGGCCCGGCGGCCGGGACGGATCGTCTCGGCGCCCCGGCGCTCGCTGATCAGCACTTCCATGCCCAGGGCCTCGCCCATGCGGGCCACGCCGCGGCCGAGTGCGCCGTAGCCGACGATGCCGAGGCGCCGCCCGGTCAGCTCGCGGATGGAGTAGTCGAGCAGGCAGAAATTGCCCGCCTGCTGCCAGTCGCCGGCCGCGACCAGCGCCGTGTACTCGGCGAAGCGGTGGGTCAGCGCGAGCATCACGCCGGTGACGTGCTGCACCACCGAGCGGGTGCAGTAGTCGCGGATGTTCGCCACCACCACACCTCGCTCGCTGGCGGCCGCCAGATCGATGTTGTCCACCCCGGTGGCGGTGAGGCCCACGAAGCCCAGGCGCCCGGCGGCCTCGACATCCGCGCGGCCGAGCCTCACCTTGTTCAGGAAGACCAGCCGGGCATGGGCGATGCGTCCCGCCACCTCGCCCCGCCCGGTGCCGCCGTACACCTCCAGGCTGCCGCCGACCGCATCCGCCAGGGGCGCCAGGTCCAGGTCGCCGGCTCCCATGGTGTCCAGGTCGAGGAAGACGGCATCGGCGTGGCGGCTGGTGGTCATTGTTCTGCCCGGAGGAAAACGTTTAGTTTAGCAACCATTGCCGCAGCACAGGCGCACCGGGCGCAGCCGGGCGGAGTCGAGGGAGACGGTGAATTGGACGAGGCACTGACATCGGGATCGGCGCCGGCGCGCGTGCCGGCGGGGGAGGGCTCGTGAAGCCGTTCTGGGAGACGACGCCGCTCGCGGCCATGAGCCGGGAGCAGTGGGAGGCGCTGTGCGACGGCTGCGGGCGCTGCTGCCTGCACAAACTGGAGGACATCGATACCGGCGAGGTACGCTATACCCGGGTGGCCTGCCGGCTGCTGAATCTCGAGTCTTGCCGTTGCACCGACTATCCCCGACGCGCCGAGCGGGTGCCCGACTGTCTGGTGATGAGCCCAGAGTCGCTCGAAGGGATGCACTGGCTGCCGGATTCCTGCGCCTACCGCCGCATCGCCGAGGGGCGGGGGCTTGCCGGGTGGCATCCGCTGGTCAGCGGCGATCCCGGCACCGTGCACGAGGCCGGTATCTCGGTGCGCGCCTGGGCGGTCTCGGAGAACGAGCATGGTGAACCGGACCCGGAGTGCGACATGATTCCCCTGCCCGGCGGCACCGGGCGCTGACCGGCGCCGCCGCGGGCGGTGCGAGGAGAGTGCGATGGCAGAAGCGCGTTTCATTCCATTGCCCGCCTACCGGGAGTATGCCGTGACGGACATGCATGACCGGGCCCGACGCTTCCACGAGGAACTCGACCGGCGGCGCAGCGTACGGGACTTCTCGTCCCGCCCCGTGCCCCGGGAGATCATCGACGACTGCCTGCGCGCGGCGGGCACCGCCCCCAGCGGCGCGAACCGCCAGCCCTGGCATTTCGTGGTGGTGAGCGGTGTGCAGACCAAGCGCCGCATCCGCGAGGCGGCGGAGGCCGAGGAGCGGGAGTTCTACCAGCACCGCGCGCCGGCCGAATGGCTGCAGGCACTGGCCCCGCTGGGCACCGACGCCGACAAGCCTTTCCTGGAGGAGGCGCCCTACCTGATCGCCGTGTTCGCGCAGAAGTACGGCCTGCACGAGGACGGCAGCCGGCAGAAGCACTACTACCCCCAGGAGTCCGTGGGCCTCGCCACCGGCATCCTGATCACCGCGCTGCACCATGCGGGCCTGGCGACGCTTACCCACACGCCGAGCCCGATGGGCTTCCTGAACGAGATCCTCGACCGGCCGAAGGCCGAGCGGGCTTTCCTGCTGCTGGTGACGGGCTACCCCGCGAAGGACGCGAAGGTGCCGGACATCCGCCGCAAGTCGCTACGGGAATTCGCCACCTACTGCGAGGAGTAAGGGGTCGGGCCTGAAGGCCCTCCTACCTGCTTCGGTGAGGCTGACCCGGCAGGTAGGAGGGCCTTCAGGCCCGACCCCTTACCCCGTGTTCTGCAGCCCCTGCGCGATGCCGTTCACGCTCGCCAGCAGCGCGGCGAACAGCTCGTCGTCCTCGCGCTCCTTCGCCCGCCAGCGCGCGAGCAGGTCCACCTGCAGCAGGCTCATGGGGTCGACGTAGGGGTTACGCAGCATGATGGCCCGCTGCATGGTCTTGTCCTGGTCCAGCAGATTGGTGTTGCCGGTGAGCCTGAGCACCATGTCGCGGGTCAGCTCGAATTCGTCGCGGATCAGCGGGAAGAACTTCCCGTGCAGGGTGCCGGCAAGCTCCGAGTAGCGCGAGGCGATGGTGATGTCGGACTTCGCCAGCACCATCTCCACGTCGGCGAGCAGCGACTGCAGGTAGAACCACTGACCGGTCATGGCGGTGAACGTCTCCTCGCCGTAAATTTCGATGGCGGCGCGCAGGCCGCTGCCGAAACCGAACCAGCCGGGCAGAACGTGCCGGCTCTGGGTCCACGCGAAGACCCAGGGAATGGCACGGAGATCCTGGATGCCGCGCTGCTTGCGCCGGGAGGCCGGCCGCGAGCCGATGCGCATGCGCTCGATGACGTCGATGGGGGTGGCGCAGCGGAAGTAGTCGAAGAAGCCGGGCCGGTCGTAGACCAGCCCCCGGTACACGCTGCGACTCTCGGCGGCCACGGTCTCCATCATCTGCCGCCACTCGTCCGGTTCCGGGGTGGTGCGCTCCGGATTGGCGGTGGCGACGGAGACGGAGGCCATCAATTGCTCGATGGTACGCAGCGCGATGCCCCGCAGGCCGTATTTCTCGTTGATGATCTCGCCCTGCTCGGTCACCCGCAGGCGGCCGCGGATGGTGTCCGGCGGTGCGCCCAGCACGGCGGCATGGGTCTTGCCGCCCCCACGGCTGGTGGTGCCGCCGCGGCCGTGGAACAGCGTGATGTCCCGGTCCTCGCTGTCGAGTTCGCGCACCAGATTGGCCTGAGCCTCGTACAGTGCCCAGCGGGCCGAGGCGAGGCCCGAGTCCTTGTTGCTGTCCGAATAGCCCACCATGATCATCTGTTCGTCGTCCCGGTAGGCGAGGTGTTTGCGGTAGAGCGGGTCGGCGAGGAGTTCGCGCATGATGCGGGTGCCGTTCCTGAGGTCGTCCACGGTCTCGAACAGCGGCGCGACGTCCAGTGGTACCTTGCCGCCCTTCGACGCCAGGTCGCCCCAGCGGGCCAGCAGCAGCACGGAGAGCACGTCGTCCGCTCCCTGGGTCATGCTGACGATGAACGGCCCGATCGCCCGTCTGCCGTATTTGCGCCGGCAGAAAGCGATGGCCTGGAACACGGCCAGGGTCTTGCGGATGCGGGTATCCGTGCTGTCGGCGCGGGGCAACTCCCGGTCCTGCAGGGCCTCGCGGATGCGCTCCGCCCGGTCTTCCGGCGTCCACTCCAGCCAGTCCTCGATCTCCAGACAGCGGCCGACGACCTCCCGGTGCACCAGGGCGTCCTGGCGCACGTCCAGGGTCAGCAGGTGGAACCCGACGGTGCGGATGCGCCTGAGCAGCCGGCGCACCGCGAACAGGCCGGCGTGGCGGCCCCGGTTGGCGCGCAGGCTGGTCGCGATCAGCCGGATGTCCGCCTCGAACTCCTGGGCCGACTCGTAGGGGAAGGCGCTGTCGTCGTAGGTGGACTGCAGCCGCTCCTGGACCAGGCGCAGATACACCCGGTAGGGCATTTCCCGGTGGCGGGCGGGCACCGCGTGCCAGGCGTGGGGGAAATGGCCCCGGTAGACCTCGATGCGCTCCAGGATGGCGGGCGCCACGCCCACCCGGGCGACGGTCTGGCTGAGCTTCTCCGACAACCGGCTGCATTCCCGGTAATAGAGGTCGAGGATCAGGGAGCGCTGGCGCGTGAGGGTCTCGCGGATGGTCTTCGCGCCCACGTAGGGGTTGCCGTCCATGTCGCCGCCGACCCAGGAGGCGAACGAGATCAGGTCGGGTATCTCGATGTTGCCCAGGGTGTCCTCGCCGTACACCGCGCCGATCGCCTCCTCCAGGCTCTCGTAGAACGGCGGGATGACCCGGTACAGCACGTCGGTCAGGAAGAACAGCACGTGCTCGAGCTCGTCGGCGACGGTCATGCTCTCGGAGGGGTGTTCCTCCGTCTGCCAGATCGAGGTGACCTCGGCACGGATGGAGGCGAGTGCGGCCCGCTCCTCCTGGGGGGTGAGCGTGGGGTTCAGCATGTCCACCAGGTGGCGGACGATGTTCTGTTCCTTGCGCAGGAGCGTCCGGCGCGTGGGTTCCGTGGGATGGGCGGTGAAGACGGGCTGGATGCGCAGCCGATGCAGCAGCGTGTCGAGGTCGGCGTTGCTGACGCCGGCTTCATGCAGCTCTCGCAGGGCATACTCTAGGCCGCCGGGCTGGAAGGTATCCTCGTCGCGCAGGTAGTCACGGCGGCGCCGAATGCGATGTACCTTCTCGGCCGTGTTCACCAGTTCGAAGTAGGTGGAGAAGGCCCGGATCACGTCCCTCGCCGTATCCGGCGGCAGCGCCTGCACCAGGTCGGTGAGTTCGGCGGCGGCATCCCGATCTCCCTCCCGACGGCGGATGGAGATACGCCGGGCGCTCTCCACCAGCTCGTACAGGGACTCACCGCCCTGCTCGCGCAGCAGTTCACCGATGAGCCGGCCCAGGGTGCGCACGTCGTCGCGCAGCGCCCGGTCCTTGCGGGCGAAGACGATCTCGCTGCGGCGCAGGCCGCCGTTATGGCCCTGGCCATCCTTGCCGCCGTTGCCGTTTTCGGCTGACTGGTTCACGCGCGGCTCAGTCGCGAAAGTTCTCGTACTGCAGCGGCAGGTCGATGTCGGCGTCCTTCAGCAGCGTGATCGCCGCCTGCAGGTCGTCTTTCTTCTTGCCGCTGATGCGCACCTTCTCGCCCTGGATGGAGGCCTGCATTTTCATCTTGGAGTCCTTGATAAGCCGCACGATCTTCTTCGCCAGCGCGGAGTCGATGCCCTGGCGCAGGGTCACGTTCTGGCGCGCCTCGCTGCCGCTCTCCTCCACCTCGCCCGCCTCCAGACAGGCCACGTCGATACCACGCTTGGCCAGCTTCTGGCGCAGGATGTCCAGCATCTGCTGCAACTGGAACTCCACCTGGGCGCGCAGGCGGATGACGGAATCCTCCTGCTCGAATTTCGCGCCGGTGCCCTTGAAGTCGAAGCGGTTGGCGACCTCCCGGTTGGCCTGGTCCACGGCATTGGTGACCTCGTGCAGGTCCACTTCGGAGACGACGTCGAACGATGGCATGGGCCCTCCTCAGGCTGGGTCCTTGGCTGCCGGCACGGGCTCGGCCAGCAGATCCTCGATGAGGGCGGTCATCTCCCGGGTCAGCTCCTCGTAGTGCTCCCCGGTGCCCGGGCCCTGGAAACCGGTATGAATCTGGCGCACCCGCCCTTCCCGGCCGATGAAGATGGTGGTGGGGAAGGCGAGCACGTGATTCAGCGAGGGCAGGGTCTTGGCGGCCTCGGCCTTGTCCGAGACGCCCGCAATGAGCGTGGGGTACTCGATGCCGAATTTCTCGCGGAACTTCTCCACCTGCGCGGCGGCCCCGTCGAAATCCTCCAGGTGCTCGTACATGAGGGCGATCACCTCCAGTCCCTGATCGCGCAACCGCTTGTACAGCGGCGCCATGAACGCGGCCTCGTCGTGGCAGTTCGGGCACCAGCTGCCGGCCAGTGTCACCACCACCACCTTGCCGCGGAAGCGCTCGTCGTCCAGCGAGACCGTCTCGCCCGCCGTGTCCGGGAAGGCGAACGTGAAGCGTTCGTAGCCCGGCTTCAGGTACGTGAGCCGCCGGGCGTCCGCCAGCGAGGCCCGTGGGTTGCGCACGGCCGTCCAGGTCTCCAGCCACTCGGTGCCGGACCAGAAACGGCCGGTCAGCCGGCCGTCCTCTTCCCGGGCCTTGAACAGAAAAGCGTGAGCGCCGTCGAACTTGGACAACGTGACCTCGCGGCCGCGCACCGTGCCTTCCAGGTAGCGGTAGTCGCCGGTTTCCGTCAGGAAGGTGCCGAACAGCCGATTGCCGCGCTGGGCGAACTCGCCCACGGCGGGGTGGCGGTTGCCGTCCGGCTCGGTGAAGCTCACCTCCCAGCGGCCGGAGACGTCCACCTGGGCCGTGGCCTGAGGCTGGCTCGGTGCGGCGCTACCGGGCACGGCGGCGAAGGGGATGCGTTGCTCCTTGCCATAGCGCTTCACCAGCGTCAGCGTGCCGTTCAGCCGGCCTTCCGCCCATTGCGCCTCGATACGGTTGTTGTAGGCCGGGAAGGTCAGGCTCACCCGCCCTTCGGCCACGGTGACCCCGGGCACGCGCACCCGTTCCTGGCCGTTGATCAGGGTGGCCCGGTAGCCGTCGCCCTCACGTCCCAGCTCCAGCCCGAAGGACGCGCGGCCGCCGGGCAGCTCCAGCCAGGCGCTCCACGCGCCGAGCGGCGGCTCGGACGGCGCATCGGTGCGTTGCTCGCCGCAGCCTGCCACCAGCCCGAGGGCCAGTGCCGCCAGCAGCGCTTTCCCGGAACTCAGCATGGGTTCGGTTCCATCTCCCTCTGCGGCGCCCGCTTCCGCGGGGCTCTCACAGGTAGCCCTCGGCCTGCAGAGAGAACAGTGTAGCGTAGTGCCCGCCCAGCGCCATCAGCTCTTCGTGGCTGCCGGCCTCGGTGATGCGACCGTGCTCGATGACGAGGATGTGGTCGGCCCGGCGCACCGTGGAGAAGCGGTGGGAGATCAAAATGGTGATGCGCCCGGCCGCGAGTTCCTGGAAATGCTCGAACATTGCGGCCTCGGCTGCGGCATCCATGGAAGCGGTCGGTTCGTCCATGATGAGGATGTCGACGCCACGGTCCATGAAGGCGCGAGCCAGCGCGACCTTCTGCCACTGGCCGGTGGACAGCTCCTGGCCGTCCCGGAACCACTTCCCGAGCTGGCTCTCGTAGCCTGCCGGCAGCCGCTCGATGAAGGCGTCCGCAAGCCCCCGGCCGGCCGCCTCCCGCCAGCGCTCCGCGTCCACGAAATGATCCACGTCGCCGGCGCCGATGTTCTCGCCCACGGTGAACTGGTAGCGCGCGAAGTCCTGGAAGATCACCCCGAAGCGGCGGGTGAGCGCGTCGGGGTCCCAGTCGGTGAGCGGCGTCCCGTCGAGCAGGATGCGGCCCTGGGTGGGCCGGTACAGGCCGGTCATGAGCTTGATGAGCGTGGTCTTGCCCGCGCCGTTCTCCCCCACCAGCGCGAGACTCTGCCCCGGGGCGACGTGCAGGTCGATGTCCGTGAGCGTCGGGCTTGCGCTGCCGGGATAGGTGAAGCTCACGTCCTCGAAGCGGATGCCGTCGCCGGGCGTCTCCCCGGCGGTGCGCTCGCCGGCCCCGATCGTGCCCGGCTGCTCCAGGTATTCGTACAGGTTGGAGAGGTAGAGGTTGTCCTCGTACATGCCGCCCATGGCCGTGAGGCTGGCGGCCACCGCGCTCTGGCCCTGCTTGAACAGCAGCAGGTACATGGTCATCTGGCCGAGCGTGATGGTGCCGTCGACGGTGCTGATGGCGATCCAGGCATAGGCGCCGTAGAAGGCCGCCGTGCTGATGAGGCCGAGCGCGAACCCCCAGGTCTCGCGCCGGATGGTGAGCCGGCGGTCCTCGCCGTAGAGCCGATGGAAGATGTCCCGGTAGCGGTCGAGCAGCAGCGGGCCGAGGCGGAACAGTTTCACCTCCTTGGCGTGATCCTCCCGGGCCAGCACCGTCTCCAGGTACATCTGCATGCGTGACTCCGGCGAGCGCCAGCGGAACAGCCGGAACGCGTCGCCGGAGAACTTGGTCTCGGCGGCGAACGCCGGCAGGCCCGCCAGTACCAGGATGACCACCGCCCAGGGTGAAAATTGCACCAGCAGCGCCGCATAGCTCACCAGCGAGATGGCGTTCTGGGCCAGCGAGAAGGTGCGGTTCACCAGGCTCAGCGGCCGGCTCGAGGCCTCCCGCCGGGCGCGAGTCAGCTTGTCGTAGAACTCCGCGTCCTCGAACTGGTCCAGCGACAGGGTCAGCGCCTTCTCCAGGATCATGGTATTCACGCGCTGGGCCAGCCGGGCGCGCAGCAGTGACTGGCAGAGCGAGATGGAGCGCTGGCTGGCGGCGGTCAGCACGAGCAGCCCGGCCTCGATGGCCACCCAGGTGAGCGCTTCCCGGTAGTCGCCGCCGGACTGCATCGCGGCCACCACCGAGTCGACGATTTGCTGGCCCACCCAGGCCACCGCCGCCGGCAGCAGGCCTGCCGATACGGTGGCCAGGCCGAGCCAGAGTGTGAGCTGGCGCGACGTGCTCCAGACCAGTTCGATGGCGCGCCGGCTGTAACGGAATACGCCGACGCCGGGGGCGCCCCAGTCCTCCTCGATGCTGTGAGCCATGCGGGCGAGCCCGGGGGCTCAGTCGCTGCCGGCGCTCTCCAGGGCGCGCAGGTGCTTGCGGGAGAGTTCGATGAAGCGCGGCGTCAGGCCGGCGTCCTCGTAGATCGGGTCGCCCTGCTCGTCCTCGCGGATGACGCGCTCGCCGGGCTCGTAGGGCATGGCCGCCTCCAGTTCGTCCAGCGCAGTGCCGAGTAAATCGGTGATGATCTGCTCGAGCGTGGGACCGCCGAACAGCTCCTCCAGGGCGTGCAGCCGGGCCGCATCCTCCAAGGGCAGTTTGACCGCGTACTCCTTCTCGGTCCGGGTGACACGGGGCGTCTTCTGCCAGGTTTCCAGCAGCTGCTTGAAGCTCATGGGGGACTCCTGAAGGGGCGGGCGATGATGCGTTACGGTGCCGCGGCGGGCTCGCGGCGACGATAGCAGAATCCCGATCACGGCCCAAATCCCGCCGCATGCAGTGAATGAGAGCGGTACCGCCCCGGCCCGACGGGCCGCCCTCCCGGCGGCGCCGATGTGAGAAACTTCGCAGCCCGGCCGCGGAGCGCTCCCGTATACTCGGCGCTCCCGGCGAGGCAGCCGCGCTGGTCGACGTTGCGAGGACGGTTTGGAAACACTCACGCCCGATGCCCACGGCATAGCGGTCCTCGTACTGACCGTGATCGCGCTGATCCTGTTCACCCGCGACAACATCCCCCTGGAGAGCTCGAGCCTCGGCGTCCTGGTCGCGCTGATCCTGCTGTTCGAGATCTTCCCCTACACCGTCGACGGCGAGCGGCTGCTCGGGCCGGCGGACTTCTTCGGTGCTTTCGGCAACGAGGCCCTGGTGGCCGTCTGCGCGCTCATGATCGTGGGCAAGGGGCTGGAAACCACCGGCGCCTTGCAGCCGCTGGCGAGCGCGATCGCGGCGGCCTGGAAGGCCCGGCCGATGGTCGCATTGCTGCTGACCCTGATCGCGGGCGCCGTGCTGAGCGCCTTCCTGAACAATACGCCCATCGTCGTGCTGCTGCTGCCCATCCTGGTGGCTGCCTCCCTGCGCTCCAACGTGCCGGTGTCCGGTGTCCTGATGCCGATGGGCTTCGCCACCATCCTCGGCGGCATGTCGACCACCATCGGCACCTCCACCAACCTGCTCGTCGTGGGCATCGCGGCCGATCTGGGGCAGGCGCGCCTGGACATGTTCGACTTCGCCCTGCCGGTGGCCATCGTCGGCGCCGTCGGTCTCCTGTTCCTGTGGCTCGTGGGCCCGCGGCTGGTGCCGGAGCGGGTACCGCCGCTCGAGGACACCTCGCCGCGGGTCTTCAGCGCCCAGCTGCACGTCGACGAGGACAGCTTCGCCGCGGGCAAGACCCTCTCGGAGGTGCTGGCGCGTACCGGCGGGCGCATGCGGGTGGACCGCATCCGGCGCAGCGAGTCCCTGTTCGTGGCCAAGCTGCCTTCGGTGAAGCTGCAGCCGGGCGACCGGCTGTTCGTGAAGGACACGCCGGACAACCTGAAGGAGTACGAACGGGAACTCGGCGCCACCCTGCACGGGATGGGCGGCAAGGACCAGACCGGCGAGGGTTCGAAGGGTCAGCAGCTCGCCGAGGTGGTGGTCACCCGGGGCTCGCCGCTGCACCACCGCACGCTGGCGGATTCCCGCTTCGCCCAGTCCAGCGGGCTGCTGCCCCTGGCGCTGCACCGCGCGCGCATGCCGGCTTCCCGCCTGACCTCGGACATCGGCTCCGTGCGACTGCGCGCCGGCGACGTCCTGCTCGTGCAGGGTCCGCGCAAGGCGATAGAAACCCTGAAGGCAAGCGGCAGCATGCTGGTACTGGACGGCACCACCTCACTGCCGCACACCCACCGGGCCAAGCGCGCGCTCGCCATCATGGCGTTCGTGGTGCTGAGCGCGGCCCTGGGTCTGCTGCCCATCTCGGTCAGCGCGCTGGCGGGCGTGGCCCTGATGCTCGTCTCGAACTGCCTCAACTGGCGGGATACCACCGATGCGCTGAGCCGGCCGGTGATCCTGATCATCGTCGCCAGCCTCGGTCTGGGCGGTGCCCTGATGCAGACCGGCATGGCCTATTACCTCGCCCACGAGTTCGTGGACGTCACCGACGCGCTGCCCATACCGCTCATCCTGAGCGCTTTCATGCTGATCATGACCGTGCTCACCAACGTGGTCAGCAACAACGCGGCCGCGGTGATCGGCACTCCCATCGCCATCAGCGTCGCCCAGCAGCTGAACGCGGACCCGCTGCCCTTCGTGCTGGCGGTCCTGTTCGGCGCCAACATGAGCTATGCCACGCCCATCGGCTATCAGACCAACCTGCTGATCCTCAGCGCCGGCGGCTACAAATTCTCGGATTTCCTGCGGGTGGGCATCCCGCTGACGCTGCTCATGTGGCTCGGTTTCTCGCTGGTACTGCCGCTGCTCTATGGCCTGTGAGGCCGGTGTGCAGCCGCTGGCGCTTGACCGGCCGGCGGGGGCCGTGGATACTCCGGCGGTCATGAACGCTGCGCATGCAATCGGCATCGGCTGGTGGCTGCCTCCCCGGGAGAGGGTAGCCGGCTAGCGTTCACCAGGCAGGACAACCGAAAACCCATCTCCGCTGCGCCGTGGGGGTGGGTTTTTTTCGTTCTGGACACGTGGCTTTTCAAAGGGAGACGGGGACGGACATGCAGGGCCCCTTCGACATAACGGCCGACCTGGATACGCCGGTATCGGCCTGGCTGAAGCTGGCTGACCTCGGCCCGCGCTTCCTGCTGGAGAGCGTCGAGGGGGGCGAGCGCCTGGCGCGCTACTCGTTTCTCGGTTTCGGACCGGGCCGGCAGGTGCGGCTGGATGCCGACGGCTTCCGGGTGGACGGTGCGCTGCAGCCGCTGCCACGGGGCCGGGACGAACTGCTGGAGGGGCTGCGCCGGGCGCTGGCCGGTGTGCCCCGCCTGGCGCCGGAGGTGGAGGAGCTGCCGTTCACCGGCGGGCTGGTCGGCGTCTCCGGCTACGACCTGGTGCGCTGGTTCGAGCGGCTGCCGGACGGGCCGCCCGCCCAGGAGGGTATGCCGCTGGCCGCCTACGTGGCGCCTGAGTCCCTGCTGGTGTTCGACCACCTCACCCGCCGGGCCGCGCTGCTGCACGCCGGCCCGGAGGCGGATCGGCGGGCCCTGCGCGCAGAGGTCATCGCCCGGCTGCGGGGCGCGGTACCCCAGAGTGGCGACGGCGGCGAGGCGGGCGGCCGGGTGGAAGCCGCGAGTGCCAGCGTCTCGCCCGACGACTACAGGGCGGCGGTGGAACGCGCGAAGGAGCACATCGCGGCGGGCGACATCTACCAGATCGTGCTCTCGGTGTGCTTCTCCGGCGCCACCACGGTCTCGCCCTTCGAGGCCTATCGGGCACTCCGCCTGCTGAACCCCTCGCCCTATCTCTTTTTCGTGGATCTCGGCGACCTGCAGGTGGTGGGCTCCTCGCCGGAGGCGCTGGTGCGGCTGAACGGCCGCCGCGCCTCGCTGCGGCCCATCGCCGGCACGCTGCCCCGGGGGGCGACGCCGGCCGAGGACCTGGCCAACGAGCAGCGCCTGCTGGCCGACCCCAAGGAGATCGCCGAGCACGTCATGCTGGTGGACCTGGCCCGCAACGATCTGGGCCGGGTGGCGGAGGCCGGCAGCGTTCACGTGGACCCCTACCTGTCCATCGAGCGCTACAGCCACGTCATGCACATCGTGAGCGGGGTACAGGGCACGCTGGCGGAGGAAAGGGACGCCTTCGACCTGTTCGCCGCCGCATTTCCCGCCGGCACGCTGGTGGGCGCACCGAAGGTGCGGGCCATGGAGATCATCGATGCCATGGAGCCCGTGGGTCGTGGCCTGTACGCGGGCACCGTGGGGTATTTCGGCCACGGCGGCGACATGGACCAGGCGATCACGATCCGCACCATGGTGTTCCGCGACGGCGAGTACCGTTTCCAGGCCGGCGCCGGCCTCGTGGCCGAAAGCGTGCCGGCCCGGGAGCACGAGGAGGTGATGGCGAAGAGCGCCATCCTGCGCCGGGCGCTCGAGATGGCGAAGGAGGGACTGTAGTCATGCTGGTCAAGGGCAGCGGCGGCGGCAGCGCCGGTACCGAGCCGGTGCGCATCCTGCTCGTCGACAACTACGATTCATTCACCTACAACCTCGTGCAGGCCTTCGCGGCCCTGGGCGCCGATGTGCACGTCTACCGCAACGACTGCATCACCGTGGAGGAAGGCCTGGCACTGGAACCCACCCACCTGGTGATCTCGCCCGGCCCCGGCCGGCCCGAGGATGCCGGCGTCTCGCTGGCCATGATCGCCGCCTTCGAGCGGCGCATGCCGGTGCTCGGCGTATGCCTCGGCCACCAGTGCCTGGTGCAGCATTTCGGCGGGCGCATCGTGCGCGCGGGCCGGCTGATGCACGGCAAGACCTCGTCCGTGAGCCACGACGGGCGGGGGGTCTACCGGGGCCTGCCCCGCCCGTTCGAGGCCGGTCGTTATCATTCGCTGTGCGCCGAGGCGCAGACCGTGCCGGAGGCGCTGACCGTGACGGCGCGCACCCGGCAGGACGAGATCATGGGTGTGCGCCATCGGGAACTGCCCCTGGAGGGCGTACAGTTCCATCCCGAGAGCGTGCTGACACCGGAGGGCGACGACCTCATGCGCAATTTCATCGAGCAGCGGCCCGGAGCGGAGCCGTGAGCGAGGGCAGCCGTCTGCTGGAACGCCTGCTCGGGGGCGAGCATCTCTCCGAGCCGGAGGCCCGGCGCCTGATGCACGCCCTCGCCGAAGACGCGTATCCCCAGGCGCTGGCGGGCGCACTGCTGGCGGCTCTCAGGGCCAAGGGCGAGACGGCGGAGGAGATCCGGGGCTTCGCAGCCGCCATGCGCGAGCTGGCCCGGGACCCGGGCATCCCGCCCGGCGCGCCCACCGTGGACACCGTCGGTACCGGCGGCGACGGCTCCGGCAGCCTGAATCTCTCCACCGGCACGGGCCTGCTCGCCGCCGCCTGCGGTGCCCGGGTGGTCAAGCACGGCAACCGTTCGGTGTCTTCGCGCTGCGGCAGCGCCGACGTCCTGGAAAGCCTCGGCCTCACGTTGCCGCTGGACGAGACCGCTGCGGTGGAATGCCTGGAGGCGACCGGGTTCACCTTCCTGTTCGCTCCCTACTACCATCCGGCCATGAAGGCCATCGCCCCCATCCGCGGCGCCATGGGCGTGCGCACGGTGTTCAATCTGCTGGGTCCGCTGGCCAACCCCGCCGCGCCGCCTTACCAGCTCATCGGCGCCTTCAGCGAGAAGGCGGCGAAGCTCATGGGGGCAACCCTGGCCGGGATGGACATCGAGCGCGCCTTCGTCGTGCACGGCGAGCCGGGCTGGGACGAGGCGACACCCTGCGGCGAGTTCCTGCTGCTGGACGTCACGCCCGGCCTCATCGCCGAGAGCCGGCGCCGGCCCGAGGACTACGGCCTCGAGCGCTGTGCCCCGGAGGATCTCGCGGGCGGCGACGCCGAGACGAACGCCGCGGCCATCCGGGAGGTGTTCTCCGGCGAGGACCGCGGCCCCCACCGCGACGCCCTGCTGCTCGGCGCCTCGCTGGTGCTGGAGGTGACGGGTGAGGCGGGCAGTCCCGCCGAAGGCATGGCCATGGCAGCCGCCGCGCTCGACGAGGGCCGCGCGGCACGTGTGCTGGAAGGCCTGCCGGGGCACGGAGGCTGAGCCATGGCCGATTTCCTGAGCGAGATGGCGGCGGCGAGCCGGCTGCGCTGCGAGGCGGCGCGGCGCGAGTGCCCGGCGGACGAGTTGCGCGCGCGCATCGCCGATGCCGAGGCGCCGGCGGAACTGGTGCTCGACCGGTTCGACATCATCGCCGAGATCAAGCACCGCTCGCCCCGGGACGGCGCCCTCGGCGGCGACCTGCACGACGATGCCGGCCGGGCCGGCGTCTACGCCGAGGGCGGCGCCGCGGCCGTCTCGGTACTGACCGAGCCGTCCCGGTTCGCCGGCGCGCTGGAGCACCTGCAGACCGTGGCCGCGGCGCTGGCACCGCGGGGCATCCCGGCCATGCGCAAGGACTTCCTGGTGGACGCCTACCAGCTGCTGGAAGCCCGCGCCGCCGGCGCCGGGGGCGTGCTGCTGATCGTCGCGCTGCTCGACGACGAGCCGCTGGCCGACATGCTCGACCTGGCCGAGGAACTGCAGCTGTTCGTGCTGCTGGAGTGCTTCGACGAGGCGCAACTCGCGCGCTGCCGCAGGCTGCTGGACGAGCCCCGCTTCCACGAGCGCGGCAACGACGGGCGGCTGCTCATCGGCATCAACAGCCGGGATCTCCGTACCCTGCAGGTGGACGAGCAGCGGCTGGAAGGCCTGGCGCCGAAGCTGCCCCACGCGGCACCGGCGGTGGCCGAGAGCGGGCTGCAGGTGCCGGCCGACGCGGTGCGGCTGGCGACGGCGGGCTATCGGCTGGCCCTGGTCGGGACGGCGCTCATGCAGGAGCGCCGTCCCGGTCAGCTCGTGCGCACCATGCGCGACGCCGGGCGGGCGGCGCTGAGCGAATGAGTGCGAGCGCATGAGCACCTGGGTGAAGATCTGCGGGCTGACCAGCCGCGAGGCGGTGCAGGCGGCGGCCGAGGCCGGCGCTGACGCGGTGGGTTTCGTCTTCGCGGCCTCGCCGCGGCAGGTGACACCGGCCGAGGCGCGCAGGCTGTGCGAAGGGCTGGACCGACGCATCGCCCGGGTGGCCGTCATGCGCCATCCGGCGGCCGCGGCCTGGGCGGCGGTCAGGGACGAATTCCACCCGGACTGGCTGCAGACCGACGCGGCGGATTACGCGGCGCTGGCGGTACCCGACGGCTGTGCACGTTTGCCGGTATATCGTGACGATAACGCTGAATTTCGGTCCCTTTCGGCGCAGATGCCGGTACGTTTCCTTTTCGAGGGTGCCCGGAGCGGCACCGGCGAGCGGGCCGACTGGCCGGCCGCCGCGGCACTCGCCGCGCGCGGCGAACTGGTGCTGGCCGGCGGATTATCGCCGGACAACGTGGACGAGGCGCTGGCCGCGGTCGCGCCCTGGGGTGTGGACGTCTCCAGCGGCGTGGAGCGGGCGCCGGGCGAGAAGGACCCGACGCGGATAGCCGCCTTCATCGAGCGCGTCCGCCGGTGGGACCGGCGGGCCGCGGCGCAGAGGACCAGAACAGAGGAAAGTGAGGCCACATGAGTGAAGCCACCGAAGTGATCCCGGCAGCGGACGCGCCAGCCCTGCTGCAGCAGCTCCTGAATAGGCAGTTGCCTGATGATCGCGGCCGTTTCGGACCATTTGGCGGCCGATACGTGCCCGAAACCCTGGTGCCGGCCCTGGAGCGCCTGCAGCAGGGCGTACGCGACATCCTGCCGCAGGAGGGCTTCCAGGCCGAGTACTCCCGGCAACTCCGGGAGTGGGTTGGCCGGCCCACGGCGCTGACCGGCGCCCGCCGTCTGGGCGAGGCCTGGGGCGCGGAGGTCTGGCTCAAGCGCGAGGACCTGGCGCACACGGGTGCGCACAAGATCAACAACGCCATCGGCCAGGCACTGCTGGCGAAACGGCTGGGCGCGAAGCGCGTGATCGCGGAGACAGGCGCCGGTCAGCACGGGGTGGCCTCCGCCGCGGCCTGCGCCCGGGTGGGCCTGCCCTGCCGCGTCTACATGGGCGCCGTGGACATCGTGCGCCAGGCGCCGAACGTCGACCGGATGCGCCGGCTGGGCGCCGAGGTCTGCCCGGTGGAGAGCGGCGACCAGACCCTGCGTGCCGCCATCGACGAGGCGCTGCGCTACTGGGTGTCGGACCCGGAGGGCATCTACTACCTGCTGGGCTCGGCGGTCGGGCCGCATCCCTATCCCTACCTGGTGCGCGAGCTGCAGGCGGTCATCGGCCGCGAGGCCCGGCAGCAGATGATGGACGCCGGCGGCCCGCCCGACGCGGTCTTCGCCTGCGTCGGCGGCGGCTCCAACGCCATCGGCCTGTTCCATCCGTTCATCGGCGACGAGGCCGTGCGGCTGATCGGCGTCGAGGCCGGCGGCAAGGGCACCGGCCTCGGCGAGAACTCCGCCACCCTGTCCACCGGCAGGCCCGGGGTGCTGCAGGGCTGCTATACGATGATCCTGCAGGACGAGCACGGTCAGGTGCAGGAGACCCACTCGGTATCCGCCGGCCTGGACTACTCGGGCGTGGGGCCCGAGCATGCGTTCCTGCAGGCCGTCGGCCGGGTGGAATACGAGAACGCGAGCGATGACGAGGCGCTCGATGCCCTGGCCGAACTCTGTGCCGCCGAGGGCATACTCACCGCGCTGGAGACCGCCCATGCCTTCGCCGCCGCGCGCAAGTGGGCCGCGCGGCATCCCGGCGCCCGCATCCTCATCGGCAACTCGGGTCGGGGCGACAAGGACATGCCGACCCTTACCCAGTACCCCATCGGAGGGAGCCGCGATGCAGCCTCATGAGACCATCAGGCGGGCGCTCCGCGCGGCGAACGAGGCGGGCCGCGTGGGCCTGGTGCCCTTCCTGACCGCGGGCTACCCGGAAGCCGACAGATTCAAGGATGATCTCGCCACGATCGCGGCCGTTGCCGACGTCGTCGAGGTGGGCGTGCCGTTCTCCGATCCCATGGCCGACGGCATGACCATCCAGCGCTCCAGCCGCGGGGCCCTCGAGCAGGGCGTGAGCCTCGGCTGGATCTTCGACCGCCTGGAGGAGGCCCGTGGCGGAATCGATGCGCCGGTGATCCTCATGTCCTACCTGAATCCCCTGCTCGCCCACGGCTACGAGCGGGTCGCCAGCCGGGCGCTGGCGGCGGGCGTGGCCGGGTTCATTGTGCCCGACCTCCCCTGGGAGGAGAGCGAGGAGTTCGGCGCGCCGCTGGCCGAGGCCGGGCTCGCCCTGGTGCAGCTGGTCACCCCGGCGACCCCGGACGCGCGGCTGTCCCGGCTGTGTTCTGCCAGCCGGGGCTTTGTCTACGCCGTGACGATGCGCGGCATCACCGGCGGCGAGTCGGCCCTGCCCGCCGATACCAGCGCCTACCTGGACCGGGTGCGTGGCGCCTCGGCGCTGCCCGTGTGCGCCGGCTTCGGCATCCGTACCGCCGAACAGGTGGCCGAGGTCGGGCGTCACGCCGATGGCGTCATCGTCGGCTCCGCGCTGGTGGAAGTGCTGGAGCGGGGCGATGACCCGGCGGCATTCCTGGAGTCCCTGGTATCCGCCCCCGGGTGAGCCCGTGAAGAAGGTCTACGCGGCCGAGTCCCTGGTGACCGTCGCCCATTACCGCAACCTGCTCGAGGGCGCGGGCATCGAGTGCTTTATGAAGAACGAGCACATGGGTTCGGTGATGGGCGAGATACCGTACGCGGAGATCTGGCCGGAACTGTGGGTGCGCAACGACTTCGAGGCGGCGCGGGCCGAGGAGATCATCCAAGAGGCGCGCGGCGCCGAGGCGGACGAGGGCCCCCGCTGGCGCTGCCGGCGCTGCGGCGAGGACAACGAGTATCAGTTCGCGGTCTGCTGGAACTGCGGCCGCCCCCACCCGAGGGATCCGGACTGATGGTCTTCCTTATGTAAAGCGCTCTTCGAATGCCGTTCTGTGATCGGCGTCCGGGCGCGGGCCGTGACGACAACGGTACCGTCACCGCTCCTGTCACCGGTGAAGGGGCGGATCATGGGAGCGAAACGGCTGCTGACGGCAGTAGCGGCCCTCGCGCTGGCCGGCTGCGCCGGCATGAGTGCCGAGGAATGTCTGGTCGCCGATTGGGAGGCCATCGGTTACGAGGACGGCGCCCGGGGCGCCGCGGCCGACACCATCGGCCGTCATCGCAAGGCCTGTGCCAGCGCCGGCATCACGCCGGACTTCCGCGACTACGAACGCGGCCGCCAGGCGGGCCTGCTGGAGTATTGCCGGCCGGCCGTCGGCTACCGGGTGGGCGCCTCCGGGGACAGCTACCGCGGCGTCTGCCCGCCGGACCTCGAGCCCGACTTCATGGCCGGCTATGCCGAGGGACGCGAGCTCTACGAGCTGCGCTCCGAAGTGTGGCGGGTCGAGGAGCGGATCCGCGCCCGCAGCAACGAGCTGGAAGAGCTGCGGGCCGACATGGCGGCGACTTCCGCCCGGCTGATCGCGGGCGAGGCCACGACCGAGGAACGGGTGCGCATGCTGATGGAGACCAAGGAGATGTCCCGGCGAGAGGGCGAGCTCGAGGCCGAGATCGCCGCACTCGAGCGCGAGGCCGGCGTCGCACGCACCCGGCTCGACGACTACGAGGCCCGCGCGGCCAGCGCCTACTGAAGCGCCGGCTAGCCGGCACCGGGCCGGCCGGCGAGCCCCACCAGGGCGGATGCCCCGATGGCGGCCCAGCCGAGCCAGGGCGGCTGGCCGGTGGTGAGCAGCACGATGCCGCCGGCGAAGGCGGCGGCCGCCACCGCCAGCACGAAGCGCTGGCGCTGCTGGCCCGCCATCGAATCCCGCAGCTCCTTGAGTTCCGGTGATTCGAATCGCACCCGCAGGTCGCCCGAGGCGGACTGCTCGGCGATGGCCCGCAGCCAGTGGGGCAGCTCCCTCAGCGTCTCCCTCAGTTCCGGCAGCTGGTCGCGGATGTCGTCGATCATTGCGCGCCCTCCCAGACGGTCGGTCATCCACTGGCGCATGATCGGGTAGGCCGTCTCCCACAGGTCGAGCTTGGGGTAGAGTTCGCGCCCGAGGCCCTCGATGTTCAGCAGCGTCTTCTGCAGCAGGATGAGCTGGGGCTGTACCTGCATGTCGAAGCGCCGGGCGGTCTCGAACAGGCGCATCAGCACCTGGGCGAAGGAGATCTCGTCCAGCGGCTTGCTGAAGATGGGCTCGCAAACGGTGCGTACGGCGGATTCCAGTTCGTCCACACGGGTGTCCGGCGGCACCCAGCCCGAGTCGATGTGCAGCTTAGCCACCTTGTGGTAGTCCTGCTCGAAGAAGGCCAGGAAGTTCTCCGCCAGGTAGCGCTGGTCCACCGGGTTCAGCGTGCCGACGATACCGAAATCGACGGCCGCATATTTCGGGTCCTCCGGGTCGTGCACCTGGATGAAGATGTTGCCCGGGTGCATGTCGGCGTGGAAGAAGTTGTGCCGGAATACCTGGGTGAAGAAAATCTCCACGCCCTTCTCGGCCAGGCGCTTGATGTCGGCCCCGGCTTCGCGCAGCGCCCGCATGTTGCTGATGGGTATGCCGTAGATGCGCTCCATCACGATGACATTGACGTGGCAGTAGTCGAAGTAGATCTGCGGCACGTGCAGCAGGTCCGAGTCGGCGAAGTTGCGCGCGAGCTGGGCCGCGTTCGCCGCTTCGCGCATGAGGTCCAGCTCGTCGATGATGGTCTTCTCGTACTCGCGCACCACTTCCAGGGGGCGCAGCCGCCGTGCCTCCCGCCAGTAGCGGTGGGCGAGTCCGGCCATGAAGTACATGACCTCCAGGTCCCGCTCGATCACCCGGCGCATGTCCGGGCGCAGCATCTTCACCACCACCTCCGTGCCGTCCGGCAGCGTGGCGGCGTGCACCTGGGCGATGGAGGCCGCCGCGAGTGCCTGCTCCTCGAAGCTGCCGAACACCTCGGAGACGGGCTTGCCGTAGGCCTTCTCCATGATCCCGAGCGCCAGTTCGGAGGCGAACGGCGGCACCTGGTCCTGCAGCTTGGCGAGCTCGTCGGCCACCTCCACGGGCAAGAGGTCCCGCCGGGTCGAGATGGCCTGGCCGAACTTCACGAAGATGGGACCCAGTTCCTGCAGCGCGAGGCGGATGCGTACGCCCAGCGGCTCGTCCACCACGGCCCGGCCGGGCAGCAGTCGGAACACGAAGCGCATCGGCCTCAGCAGGTGGGTGGCGACGATCAGCTCGTCCAGCCCGTAGCGGACCAGCACGCGCTGGATGGCGATCAGGCGGAGGAGCAGGCGGGGCCGGATCATCGGCCCTGCCGGTCGGCCAGCGCCCGGATCCGCGCCTCCAGCCGCGCCACGTCGTCGCGCAGTCGGTCCACCTCGGCGTAGAAGTCCTCGACCTCGCCCCGGGATGGCAGGTCGCCCCGTTCCTCGGTCACGTACTCCGATACGTTGCGCGTGACGGTATCCGCCACCTGCTGACCCCACAGGCCGATGCCGCGCAGCAGCTCGCCGGCCTGGTGGGCACCGGCGTCGCCCAGTACACCCGAGAGCCGCTCCTCGAGGTCCGGCCGGGCGTAGCGCAGCAGCTCCCGGAAACGGCTGGCCGTCTCGGTGTCGCCGTCCACGTCGATGCCGCCGCTGCGAATCGCCTCCGCGGCGTCGCCCGTCAGCAGCCTGGGCAGCGACAGCAGCGAGCCGGTGATGACGGTATCCGGCTCTTCCACGTAATCCGTGTGCAATTCCAGCCCGGAAGCGGTCACCCGCACATAGACCGCCAGGAACGAGTCCCTGACGCGCACGGCGATGACCCGGCCATCGAGCTCCTCGCACAGGTCGCGTGCCGGCGTGCTCTGGGCGATCTGGGCGTTCACCAGCGTGAGCGCCGGTCGGAACAGGGTTTCCAGTGGATCCACGGCGCCCGACCCCTCAGAGGTGGTAACCGATGTGCAGGGCGGCGATGCCCCCGGTGAGGTTCACGTAACGGCAACGTTCGAAGCCCGCGTCGCCCATCATGGCCAGCAGTGTCTCCTGGTCCGGGTGCATGCGGATGGACTCGGCGAGGTAGCGGTAGCTGTCCTCGTCCTGCGCCACCAGGCGGCCGAGCAGCGGCAGCACGCGGAACGAATACAGGTCGTAGAGCGGCTGCAGGCCCTCGACGGGCCGGGAGAACTCCAGGATCAGCATCTTCCCGCCGGGTTTCAGCACCCGGAACATGGCTGCCAGCGCCGCCTCCTTGTCGGTGACGTTGCGCAGCCCGAAGGCGATGGTGACGAGATCGAAGCTCCCATCGGCGAACGGCAGCTTCTCCGCATTCACCAGCGCCAGGCTCGTCTTGCCGATGATGCCGGCGTCCAGCATGCGCCGGCGTCCCTGGCGCAGCATCGCCGCATTGATGTCGGCCAGCACCACGTGACCCTTGTCGCCGACCTGCTGCGCAAAACTCATGGCGAGATCGCCGGTGCCGCCCGCGAGATCCAGGACACACTGGCCGGGGCGCGCGCCGGCCTCGCTCACGGTCCGCCGCTTCCACAGCCGGTGGATGCCGCCGGACATGAGGTCGTTCATGAGATCGTAGCGTTCGGCCACGGAGTCGAAGACGCCGCGTACCAGGTCGGCCTTCTCGTCGGCGGCGACCCGGCGATAACCGAAATGGGTCTCGCTCTCGCTCGTCTTCTCTTTGCTCATGGTCCCGGGCCTGCGTCGGCGGCGGTCACTCAGCGGGTCTGCGAGGATACCCCGCGGCCTCCAGCCGGTCGAGGTAATCCTGCCATCGCGACGCCTGATTCTCGCCCAGCTCGCGCAGGTAACCCCAGCGGTACAGCCCCGTATTGTGGCCGTCGTCGAAGACGAGTCGAACTGCATAGTGACCGACCGGCTCCACGGCGGTGATCTGCACGTCCTCCTTGCCGGTCTGCAGCACTTCCTGGCCCGGGCCGTGACCGCGGACCTCCGCCGAGGGCGAGTAGACGCGCAGGTATTCGAAAGGCAGGTCGAAGCTCGCGCCGTCGGCGAAGCCGACCGTGAGCACGCGGGAGCGCCTGCGCAGACGTATCTCTGTGGGTGCTTCTTCCATCGGTCCTCAGAGGATGTAGCGGCTCAGGTCCTCGTCCTGGACCAGCTCGCCCAGATGCTCGTCGACGTACTCCGCGGTCACCGCGAGCTTCTGCCCGCTCCGGTCCGCCGCCTCGTAGGAGATGACGTCCAGCAGTCGCTCCATCACGGTGTGCAGCCGGCGGGCACCGATATTCTCGGTGTTCTCGTTGACCCGGAAGGCCACGTCGGCGATGCGCTCGACCCCATCGCCGGTGAATTCCAGCTCCACTCCCTCGGTCTCCAGCAGGCAGCGGTACTGGCGGGTCAGGGAGGCATTCGGCTCGGTGAGGATGCGCACGAAGTCCGGCGCCTTGAGGGAGTCGAGTTCGACCCGGATCGGGAAGCGGCCCTGCAGCTCGGGGATCAGGTCCGAGGGCTTCGCGACGTGGAAGGCGCCGGAGGCGATGAACAGGATGTGATCGGTGCGCACCATGCCGTACTTGGTGTTGACCGTGCAGCCTTCCACCAGCGGCAGCAGGTCG